>WNFC01000341.1_pt1 | contig 69376 bp, 61 predicted proteins | sample 5400541 | NCBI WGS metagenome assembly WNFC01 (sample SAMN13153342, study PRJNA577476) | soil metagenome | isolation source: 120 cm saprolite under Douglas fir tree site 2 hole 2 replicate 1 | place: USA:California | collected 2015-04-18
CTTTCGCCGCTTGGCGAGGAAGTCTTCCATGTGGCGCTTGGCATCGCCCGCGGCGAAGGCGTCGTGCTGCGCCTCGACGCAGAAGCGCGCCGTCGCCCGGAAGTGCTCCTCGGTGAGGCGCCGCGCCCATTCCTTGTCGAGCTTGAGGGCGAGGGGGGCGTAGCCGGCGAGCTTGCCGGCCAGGTCCAGCGCTTCGCGGCGAAGCCGCGCTGGCGGGACCACCTTGCAGGTGAGCCCGGCCTGGAGCGCCTGGCGGGCGTTCAGCGTGTCGCCGCTCAGCACGAGGTAGAGGCTCCGGCTCATGCCGATGAGGTGCCAGAGGAGACCGAGGCCGAAGATCGCCGGGATGCCGTCCTGGATCTCGGGCATGCCGTACTTCGCCGTGGTCGACGAGATGCGGATGTCGGCGAGAAGCGCGAGCTGGCAGCCCGCGCCCATGGCCCAGCCGCTCACCGCCGCAATGACAGGCACGTGCAGGGCGCGGATCAGGTCGTAGAGACGCTCGAACTCCCGCACCCACTCCTCGGCGTCGGCCCCGTCCATGTCCTTGGCCTCGTTCAGGTCCTGGCCCGCGCTGAAAGCCTTGCCGGCGCCGATCAGGACGACGGCGCGGATGTCCGGATCCTTCGCCACGCGCCCGAGGGCGTCGGAAAGCTCGCCCTTGAGGGCCCGGCTCAGCGCGTTGAGCACGCGCGGGCGGTTGAGGGTGATCACGGCGATGCCGGCCTTCTGCTCGAAGAGGATGCTCGAGTACATGCGCCTAGCGCTCGATCCGGTAGCGCTTGAGCGCGTCGGGATCGATCGTCGCGCCCAGGCCGGGCGCATCCGTGAGACGGATCACGCCACCGTCGAGGTTGATCGGATCTTTGACCACGTCGCCGGCCATCTTCAGCGGCCCGACCGCTTCGCACCCCGGCATGACCGCGTCGCACGTCGCGGCCACCGCCGCCTCGGCCAGCGTCGAGAGGGTGAGGCCGAAGCCGTGGCCCACGACCACACGGAGACCGGCCGCGGCCGCGCACTCGATCATCTGCCGCGTGCGCAGGAGTCCCCCTTGCTTCATGACCTTGACCTTCACGATGTCCGCGGCTTCGCGGCGGATGATCTCGATCAGCGAGGCCGGTCCCGTCACGCTCTCGTCGGCCATGAGCGGGATGTGGATGGCCCGGCGGATCTCGGCGAGGCCGGCGAGGTCGGTGCGCGTGATCGGCTGCTCGACGAGGGTCAGCGCGTACGGCTCGAGCTGCCGGATGAACGCCACGGATTCGGCGAGCGCGAGGCTCTCGTTGAAATCTACCCGGAGCCCCATGCGGCCGCCGACCGCCGCGCGAACGGCGGCGACGCGGGCCACGCCCTCGGGGCCGGCGCCCGATACCTTGATCTTCGCGGTGGCGAACCCGCGACGCAGCCACTCGGTGGCCTCGCGCGCCGCCTGCTCGGGCGCCACGGTGCCGATCCATGCGTTCAGCGTCACCTCGTGGGTCAGGGCACCGCCCAGCAGTGAATGGACGGGCAGACCGAGCGCCCGGCCTTTCACGTCGAGGAGGGCCATCTCGATGGCGGCCTTGGCCTCGAAGCCCTCCGCGATCTCGCGATCCATGAGGGCGAGCGCGCGATGGAGGTTGAAGGGATCAGCGCCGATGAGGGCGGGGGCGAGTCGCGTGACGGCGTCGTGGATGTCGGTCGCCGACACGAGCGAGTAGCCCGGGGTCGGATCGACGTTGCCCCACCCCTCGCCGCCGTCGTCCGTCGTGACGCGCACGAGCACGCTGCGCTGCACGGCGGTCGTGCCGTGCACACCCTGAACGGCGCTCTTGAGCGGCACCTCGACGAGGATGGGCGTGATCGCGACGACGCGCATGGCGTGCCGAGTATACCTCTGCCTCGCGGTTGGATTCCTGCCCCTTGGGGAGGCGGGAGCGTCACCCAGGTCTGTACCGTGCGCGAGCACTCCCCCCTCACCCTACCCTCTCCCCCAGTGGGGGAGAGGGATCCGGAAGAGCGCGATCGTTCTCATCCCTCTCCCCCATCGGGGGAGAGGGCAGGGTGAGGGGGCCGTCGCCTACCGTGTGCTCTCTCATTGAGCCGCGAGAACGGGTCGCGCGAAGCGCGTGGGCGCGTTTCCGGTGACAGCTTGCCCCTTGACGGTGCCGAGGTCCCTGGCTAGCATGGCGCGTGATCATCGGACCGAGCGTGATGCGCCGGAGTGTCCGCGGTGCCCAAACAGGCGGCTGACGGCGTGGGACGCTACCGGCTCGGCATCGACATCGGCGGCACGTTCACCGACTTCAGCCTCCTGGACGAGGTGACGGGTGAGCTCGCCAGCTTCAAGTCCCCGACCGTGCCCGGGGATCCCGGCCGCGGCGTCCTCGACGGCCTCCGCGCGCTCGTGAGCGAGCAGGGCTTGGACCTCCAGGCCATCGACTACCTGGTCCACGGCACGACGATCGCCATCAACACCGTCATCCAGCGCAACGGCGCCTCGCTGGGACTCCTGGTCACCGCGGGCTTCGGCGACCTCCTCGAGATCCAGCGGCTCCGGCTCGCCAGTCCGGTGAACTTCACGGCCACGCGCCCGCTCCCCCTCATCCCACGCTACCGCGTGGGCGAGGTGACCGAGCGCATCCTGACCGACGGCACCGTCGACACCACGCTCGACCGCGAGGAGCTGCTCCGCGAGGCGACACGGCTCGTCGAGCGGGAAGGCGCCGAGGCCCTCGTCGTCTCGTTCGTCAACGCGTACCGGACGCCCGCGCACGAGGCGGAGGCCCGCAAGGTGCTGACGGAGCGCTTCCCCGGTCTCCACGTCACCTGCTCGCACGAGGTCTGGCCGCAGATCCGCGAATACGAGCGCACGATGGTGGCGATCCTGAGCGCGTACGTGCGGCCTCGCGTGGACCAGTACCTGGGACAGCTGGAGCGGGAGCTGGGCGGGGTGGGCGTGCGCGTGCCGCTGTACATCACGAAGTCGAACGGTGGCGTGACGACCGCCCGCGATGCGCGCCAGGCCACGGCCGAGACGATGCTCTCGGGCCCGGCTTCTGGCGTCATCGGCGCGACGTCCGTCTGCGTTCGGGCCGGGTACCGCGACCTGATCACCTTCGACATGGGCGGCACCAGCGCGGATATCGCGCTGGTGCGCGATGGCCGGCCCGTGTACTCGACCGACGAGACCGTGGGCGATTTTCCGATCGTCATGCCTGTCGTGGGCGTGTCGTCGATCGGAGCGGGTGGAGGCTCCATCGCCTGGCTCGATCCTGTCGGAGTCCTGAAGGTCGGCCCGCGTAGCGCGGGCGCCGATCCCGGGCCGGCCTGCTACGGCCGCGGCGCGACCGAGCCCGCCCTCTCCGACGCCTTCCTCCAGTGCGGGTTCCTCAACCCCGACAACTTCGTCGGGGGGCGGCTCCGGCTCCATCCCGACAAGTCCGCCCTGGCCATGCGGCCCCTCGGCGAGGCCCTCGGCCTGGATCTGGACGCGACAGCCGAGGCGGTGATCGAGGTCGCCACCGCGAACATGTACGCGGCCTTCTCGAACGTGCTCGCCCGGCACGGGCTCGACCCGCGCGACTTCGCCCTGGTCGCCTTCGGCGGCGCCGGCCCCATCGAGGCCTGCTTCCTGGCCGAAGAGTTCCACATCCCGCGTGTCATCGTGCCGCCGTCCCCCGGCACGCTCTGCGCCCAGGGCGCCATGATGGCCGACGTCAAGAGCGACTACGTGAAGACCATTCACCGGAAGCTCTCCGCGACCTCGGGCAAGCTGCTCGCCGCCGAGTGCGCGGAGCTGTCCGCCCGCGCGAAGCGCTGGCTCGGCGAGGAGGCGCCCGCCGTTTCGGAGAGCACGATCGCCCACAGCGCCGACCTCCGCTACGTGGGCCAGGCGTTCCAGATCGAGGTGCCGATCGATCCCGCGTGGCTCGAGGAGCCCGGCACGGACCGGCTGCGCGCAGCCTTCCACGATCGCCACGAGCGCCTGTACGCGCATGCCGACCGCGCCGCCGATGTGGAGCTGATCGACCTGCGCGCGACGATCACCGGCGCCACGCCGAAGCCCGAGCTCAAGGCGGTGCCGACCGGACGTGGTCCGGCGACGCCGGCGGGGAGACGCCCCATCCATTACCGGAAGCAGCGATACGACGCCGCCGTGTATCACCGGCGCGACCTGCTCGCCGGCCAGCACGTCGATGGCCCGGCCGTCATCGAACAAGAAGATACGACGACCCTGGTGCCCGCGGGTTTCCGCGCGTCCGTCGACGCGTTCGGCAACCTCGTGATCGAGAGACGCTGACCGTGGTCATCGATCGGGTGACGCTCGAGATCCTGCGCAATCACTACCAGGCGGTGGTGGAGGACATGGCGCGGATCATGGAGCGCACCGCCTACACGACCTTCGTGAAGGAGACGGCGGACTTCTCGACCGGGCTCGTGTCCAGCGGCGGCGAGTACGTCGCGTATCCCTGGAACCTGGGCGCCTCGTCGTATCTCGGGCTCAACATGGCCCACACCCTCGCCTACTTCGACCACTACGACGAGGGCGACATCGTCATCTGCAACGACGCCTATCTGTCAGGGCCGCTGTGCACGCATTTGCCGGACATTCACATCCTCCGCCCGATCTTCCACGCGGGACGCATCATCTGCTGGGGCTACGCCTTCGTCCACTCCTCCGACATCGGAGGGGCAGTGCCGGCGAGCGTGTGGCCGCGGGCGACCGAGATCTTCCAGGAAGGGCTGCGGCTCCGGCCCACCAAGCTCTTCCGGGCCGGTGTCCTCCAGGAAGACGTCAAGAACCTGATCTCCGACAACTGCCGCATCCCCGAGGTCAACTGGGGCGACATCAAGGCGATGGTGGCCGCCGTCAGCTCGTGCGACCGGCGCATCCAGGAGATGATCGGCAAGTTCGGCCTCGCCACGGTGGTCGAGGGAATCGACGCGGTCCTCGACTACGCGGAGCAGCGGGCGCGGGCGGCGATCCGGAAGATCCCCGACGGCACGTATCGGTTCACCGAGTACATGGAGGACGACCTCCGCTCGGAGGTGCCGATCCGCATCCAGGTCGCCCTGACGATCGAGGGTGACTCGATCCATCTCGATTTCACGGGCACCGACCCCCAGGTCAGCTCGGCGCTCAACATCGCGAGCCACGGGGTGACGCATCCGTTCCTCTGCCAGGCGATCAACGCCTACCTCGTCACCGAGGATCCGGGAATCCCCAAGGCCTCCAGTATCCTCCGGTCCGTGCGGGTGACGGCGCCGCCCGGCTATCTCGTCAACGCGCTCTTCCCGTCGCCGATCGGCGTGCGCTACGGGACGGTCCTGCGCGTGTTCGACGCGGTCTTGGGCGCGCTCGCCCAGGCGCTCCCCGGCCGCGTGCCCGCCGCGCCGGCGGGCGGGATCTCGCCCGTGGTCGCCTCGGTCCTGGACCTCATGACGGGCCAGCGTCAGGTCCAGGTCGTCGAGCCCATGCTGGGCGGCGGCGGGGGCCGTCCCGAGATGGACGGGATCAGCGGCGCCGATTCGACCGCGGGCTTCCTCCGGAACACGCCGGTCGAGAGCATCGAAGCCGAAGTGCCGATCGTCATGCGCCGCTATCACCTGATCCCCGACACGGGCGGCGCGGGAGAGTACCGCGGCGGCCTCGCCGTCCGCCTCGATTTCCAGGTGTTTCACCCGCACGCCATCGTGACGGCGCGCGGGATGGAGCGGTGCCGCCTGGAGCCGTGGGGCGTGGCCGGCGGCCGCGCGGGCACGTCGGGAAGCTGCGTGGTCAACCGCGGGACACCGAGAGTGCGCGACATTGGCAAGGTCGACGTGCTCCACCTCGAGCCTGGCGACCTCGTGAGCTTCTTCTCGCCGAGCGGAGGCGGCCACGGCGATCCGCGCCGTCGGAATCCGGTGGCGGTGCGGGATGACGTGCGCGCGGGGTTCCTCAGCGTCGACCGGGCCCGCGCCGCGTACGGGGTCGCGCTGGTGGACGGTCAGGTCGATGCGAAGGCCACCGCGGGCCTGCGCGCGACCATGCCCGCCCCGCCCAGCGGGGAGTTCGACTTCGGCGAGCGCCGGGCCGAGATGGAGCGACGCTGGCCGCCCGCGATCCAGGATGCCGCCTTCCGGGTCCTCGAGAGCGTGCCGCCGGCCGTGCGCGACTGGGGCAAGCACCAGATCTACGAGCGGATCCAGGAGATCGCGACCGCGCGCCCGCCCACCCCGGCCGATGTGGACGCGGCCTGGGCCGACATCCGGGCGCGCCTGGCACGCGCGCTCGGGGAGACGTGATCCACTATCGTGATTCATTCCCCAGCGTGAGCAAACCACCCAGCGTGAGCAAACCAAATAGACGAGGCCATCCTTCGGCGGAGGTGCACATGAAGACCTGGACCCACCGCTTCACCGCACTCGGACTCGCCCTGCTGCTCCCGACCCTCGGGTCGATCACGGCCCGCGCCGACAGCACGCAGGGGATCACCGACACCACCATCAGGATCGGGAACATGGGGCCGTACACGGGCGACGCCTCGAGCTTCAGCGCGCTCAACTACGGACCCATGGCCTACTTCCGCTACATCAACAGCCAGGGCGGCATCCACGGCCGGAAGTTCGAGATGGTCACCGCCGACGACGCGTGCAAGGAGACCACGGGCATCGCCGCGGCCAAGAAGCTGATCTACCAGGACAAGGTGTTCATGGTCCTGGTCACGCCGTGCAGTGGCGTGGCCATGGCCATCAAGCCCACGCTCCTGGAGGACGGGCTGCCGTGGATCGGCGTCTCCGCCAACCCGAAGCTGACCACGCCGACTGTGCCGAACATGTTCCACGTCACCTACACGGGCGTCTACTCGGGGCGGGCCATGGCCGGGTTCGCGCTCTCCAAGCCCAATACCAGGAAGGTCGTCCTCGTCGCCCACACGAACGACTGGGCCCGCGGCTACTGCGATCCGGCCACCGAGCTCATGAAGGAGAAGGGCGTCGAGCCGGTGATGAATCTCGCGCTCGAGCGGGGCTCGACGGACGCCACCGCCCAGGCGCTGCGCATCAAGGCCGCCAACGCCGACTTCGTGCTCGGCTGCCTGTACGAGGCGGAGCTGGCCATCCTCCTGCGCGATCTCCACAAGTACAGCATCTCGGTGCCCGTCATCGGCGCGCTCGGGGCCGACTTCGAGAGCACTCACAAGCGGGTGAACAATCCCGCGGCCACCAAGAACTTCTACCTCCCGTACCAGTTCAAGGCGCCCATGGGCAGCCCCACCATGAAGAAGTGGGAAGAGATGTTCGTGAAGTTCCTGGAGAAGAGCGAGCTGCCCGAGAACGGAGTCCCCACGAACTTCTACTACTTCGGGCTTCCTCCCGCCATCGCCACCGTGGAGGCCTTCCGCCGGGCCGGTCCCCAGCCCACGCGCGAGAAGTTCATCGCGGCGATGGAGACCCTGAAGGACTTCGACACCGGCGTGCTCGCCGACAAGGTCACCATCACGCGCGACAACCACGTCGGCGTGCACGTCATGTACGCGGTGGGGCTGAACGAGCAGGGCAAGCAGACCGTGTTCACAGGGTGGGGGAAGCCGCTCCAGTGATCGGATACCGAGTGAGCTGACCCCGCCGCGCCGTGCTGGCGCAGCTCGTCGTGAGCGGTGTCGCCCAGGGGGTGCTCTACGCCCTCGTGGCGCTGTCCATGACCATGCTCTACCGGGCCACCACCGTCGTGAACTTCGGCCACGGGGACCTGGTCATGGGCGGCGCCTTCGCCGTGTACGTCTTCGTCGTCTACCTGCGTCTGCCCTACCTTGTCGGAGCCCTGCTCGCCCTCGCCGTCCTGTTCGGCATGGGCGTGGCGATCCACCAGGGACTCATGCGGCGCATCATGACCGGGCCGCACCTCGCCATCGCCATGATGGCCCTCGCCGTGGGCTACGCGCTCCGCGGGGGAGCGCGCATGCTGTGGGGGCGCGAGGTGCTGCCCTTCCCGCGGATCTTCCCAGACCGGGCCTGGGCCCTCGGCGACGTCGTGGTCACGAGCGACAACGTGATCGTCTCCGGCACCGTCCTGGGCCTCATGGCCGTGCTCCTCGTCCTGTTCAACGTCACGCGCATCGGCCGCCTGCTCCAGGCGGTCTTCCAGAGTCAGCGCGGCGCCGCGCTGATCGGGCTGAACGTCGATGGCGTGCACCGCTTCGTCTGGGGGGCCGCGGCCGCCCTCGCCGCCCTCGGGGGCGTGCTGCTGGCGCCGATCACGCTCCTGTACCCCGACATGGGCGTGTGGGTCCTCGTCCGTGGATTCGCGGCCATGACGCTCGGCGGGTTCGGCTCGCTTCCCGGCGCCGTGCTCGGCGGCCTGATCCTGGGCGTGATGGAGCTGGTGCTCGGCGCGTACCTGTCGACCGCCTTCATCGACATCTCCGCGTACGTCATCGTGATCGCCGTCCTCCTGCTTCGTCCCGACGGGCTCTTCGGCCGGCAAGTGGTCGTCCGGGTCTGACCGGCCGATGCCCGGCGCGGCCCCCGTCTCCTTCGTGAGGCCCCCGGCCCTCGGCCGCTGGGTCTTCCTGCTCGTCCCGCTCCTCGTCTTGCCCGTTCCCTTCCTCGTGAACCGCTACATCCAGTACGTGCTCAACCTCATCCTCGTGTACGTCCTCGTCGGCGTGGGCTTCAACATCGTCATCGGCAATCTCGGCCAGCTCGCCTTCGCCAACGTCGCCCTCTTCGGCCTCGGCGCCTACGCCTCGGGGATTCTCGTCGTGCACGCCGGGTGGCCGTGGTGGACGACCATCGTGCCCGCCGGGCTGACCGGCGCCCTCGCGGGCATCCTGGCCAGCCTGCCCGCGCTGCGCCGGATCCGGCTCTTCTACCTGGCGATCATGACCATGGCGTTCGGCGAGCTGCTGCGCTGGATCTACATCCGGGCCGAGCCCCTCACGAACGGCTCGATGGGGCTGGCGGTGCCGCCTCCGATGCTGCTGGGCTTCCGTCTGTCGAGCGACCGGAGCAAGTTCTACGTCTTCCTCGTGCTCGTCGTCGTCGTGGTGCTGCTGACCTCGAGCCTGCTGCGCTCGCGATTCGGCCGGGCCTTCATGGCCATCCGGGACAACGAGCTGGCGGCGGCGGCCATGGGCATCCCGACCGATCGCTACTTCGTCCTGGCCTTCGCCTGGAGCGGCTTCGTGGTCGGGGTGGGGGGGGCGATGTACACGGCCCTCGTCGGGCACGTCACGCCCGAGGCCTTCAACCTGCTCGAGCTGATCCTCCACTTCGCCGTGGTCATGGTCGGCGGGCTGGCGAGCCTGGCGGGATCGGTGATCGGCGCCATCGTTCTCACCACGACGCCGGAGCTGTTCCGGAGCTTCCCGGGCGTGCAGGAGCTCGTGCTCTCGTTCGTCATCATCGGCGTCCTCCTCTTCCTGCCCCGCGGGCTCGTGAGCCTGCTCGCCCGTCGCTGGCCGCTCTTCCACGAGCGGTACTACCGGGAGTAGCCGTGCCCCTCCTCGAGCTGGAGGACGTCACCGTGCGCTACGGCGGGCTCACCGCTGTCGCCGGCGTTTCCCTGAGCCTCGACCCCGGCGAGGTGCGCGCGATCATCGGCCCGAACGGCGCCGGCAAGACGACGCTCTTCAACGCGATCACCGGGCACGCGACGCTGACGTCCGGCTCGATCCGCTTCCGCGCGGAGCGGATCGACGGCCTCGCGCCCTACCTGGTCTCGGCGAAGGGCGTCCGGCGGACCTTCCAGAACGGCGGGCTCTTCGGTGAGCTGACCGCGCTGGAGAACGTGCTCGCCGGTCTGCACACGCAGGTGCCCACGGGATTCTTCGGGGTCCTGTTCGGCATGCCGGCGGCCCGCGCGACCGAGCGGGCGGCCACGAGCCGTGCCCGCGGGCTCCTCGAGCTGATGGGCATCGGCCATCTCGCCGACCAGCCCGCCCGCGAGCTGTCGGGTGGGCAGCAGCGGATGGTCGAGATCGTGCGCGCGCTGGCCACGCGCCCGCCGCTCCTTCTCCTCGACGAGCCGGCCGTTGGGCTGGCGCCCGCGGTCCGCGAGCAGCTTCTCGGCGTCATCCGCCGCCTGGTGCGGGAGGAAGGGATCGCCGTCGTCCTCATCGAGCACGCGATCGAGTTCGTCATGACGGTGTCGGACCGGATCGTCGTCCTCAACGACGGCAAGGTCATCGCCGACGGAACGCCCTTGGAGGTGCCGCGGAATCGCGAGGTGCTGGAGGCCTACCTTGGCCACTGAGGTCTCTCCGCCGCTGCTCGCCGTCGAGAGCCTCGTGGCCGGGTACGGGCAGATCCAGGTCCTCCGCGGCGTCGATCTCGCCGTCCGTCGCGGGGAGGTCGTGGCCCTGCTGGGGGCGAACGGGAGCGGCAAGTCCACCGCGCTCAACACGATCAGCGGCTTCATCCGGCCGATGGCCGGCCGCATTCGTCTGGACGGACGGGACATCGCCGGCCATTCGCCCCACCGGACTTTTCGGCACGGCGTGGTCCAGGTCTCACAGGCCCGGGACCTGTTCCCCGACATGACGGTCGAGGACAACCTGCAGCTCGGCGCCGCCATCCGTGGAGATGCGCGGGCCGGCCTCGCGCGGGCGTACGAGCTCTTTCCGCGCCTGGCCATTCGCCGGCGGCAGAGCGTGCGCTCGATGTCGGGGGGCGAGCAGCAGATGGTGGCCATCGGTCGCGCCCTGATGGGCGATCCCACGCTCCTGCTTCTCGACGAGCCCTCGGGCGGTCTCGCGCCCGTGTTCGTGACGGAGATCGGGCGTGTCGTGCAACGCCTCAAGGCGGAAGGCGCGACCGTGCTGATGGTCGAGCAGAACGTGCGCCTGGCCCTGGCCGTCGCCGACCGCTTCGTGGCGCTGCGCGGCGGGCTGGTGCTGGCCCAGGGGCCCGTCAGCGAGCTGCAGGGTACCTACGAAGACCTGGTGCGTCGGATCTATCTCTAGCGCTGACGGAAGCAGGCCCCCTCACCCTGCCCTCTCCCCCATCGGGGGAGAGGGCGGGTGAGGGGGCGGCCAACGAGCATAGTCGGGCGGCATCACGTCGCTGACCGCGCTAGAATCGCTACGTGCAGATCGGCGTCGACATCGGCGGCACTTTCACCGACATCGTGGCCCTCGACGGGAAGGGCCGCCTCGCCCTGACCAAGGTTCCCACCACGCCCAAGGATCTCCTCGAGGGCGTGGCCGTCGCCGTGCGCCGCGTGCTCGCGCAGGCGGGCGCGCCCGCCTCCGCCGTCGAGCGCTTCATCCACGGCACCACCATCGCCACCAATGCCGTCCTCGAGCATAAGGGCGCCGTCACCGCCATGCTCGTCACGGAGGGCTTCGAGGACGTGCTCGAGCTCGGGCGGCAGAAGCGCTCGCGCATGTACGACCTCGACATGGATCCCGAGACGCCGACCTTCGTGGCGCCCCGGCGCCGGCGCCTGGGCATCCGCGAGCGGCTGGACGCCCGCGGTGCCGTGCTGGTGCCGCTCGACGAGGAGCAGGTGAGGCGCCAGGTCGCGGCCCTCCAGCGGGACGGCGCGCAGGCCATCGCGGTGTGCTATCTCTTCTCCTTCGTCAATCCCGCGCACGAGCGGCGCACCCGCGAGATCTGCCGGGAGGTCGCGCCGGAGATCAGCGTGTCCCTCTCCTCCGAGGTGGACCCGACCTTCCGCGAGTACGAGCGGTTCTGCATCACCGCCTTCGACGCGTACCTGGGGCCGGTGGTGAAGCGCTACCTCGCGGGGCTGGCCGAGACGCTGCGCGGGCTCGGCGTGCCCGGCGTGCCGCTCGTGATGCGCTCGCGGGGCGGGCTCGTGTCGGCGGGGCTGGCCGCGCGGCAGCCGGTGACGCTCTTCCTCTCCGGGCCGGCGGCCGGCGTGGTCGGCGCCCGCTTCGCCGCCGAGCGCTCCGACGTGCGCGACTTCGTTTCCCTGGACATGGGCGGCACGAGCAATGACGTGGCGCTAGTCAGAGGCGGGAAGCCGCTCATCACCTCGGGCGGGTTCATCGGCCCGTATCCGGTGCGAGCGCCCATGGTGGACGTGAACACGATCGGGGCGGGCGGCGGGAGCATCGCGTGGATCGACGGCGCGGGCGGGCTGCGGGTGGGCCCGGTCAGCGCGGGCGCCGATCCCGGCCCCGCCTGCTACGGGCGAGGCGGGCATCAGGCGACGGTGACGGACGCGAACCTGCTCCTGGGCTATCTGGACCCGGAGCGCTTCGCGGATGGGCTCATGACGCTCGACCGGGCCGCTGCCGAGCGAGCCGTGAGCGCCGTCGCCGACAAGCTCGGGCTCGACACCATCGCGGCGGCCGCGGGGATTCACCGCGTGATCAATGCGCGCATGGCCGACCAGATCCGCCTCGTGACGATCAAGCGCGGTTACGATCCCCGCGAGTTCGCCCTGGTGGTGCTGGGGGGCGCGGGCCCGGTGCACGGGGTGGCGCTGGCGGAGGAAATGGGGATGGCCGAGGTCGTCGTGCCCGAGGCGCCGGGCGTGCTCGCGGCCTTCGGACTGCTGGCGGCGGCCATCGAGCACCACCACGCGCGCACGCTCCACTGTCGCGCCGATGACGTCGACCTCGACGCGGTCAACCGCTGTCTCGCCGAGCTGGACGAGGCGGGCCAGGCATGGATGCGGGAGGAAGGCGTGCCGCTCTCCGGGGTCGAGGTGAGCTACGCCGCGGACATGCGCTACGTCGGTCAGGCGTACGAGCTCGAGGTCGTCATCGAGGCGCCCATGAGTCAGGCGCGCGTGGCGAACGCCGTGCGCGGCTTCCACCAGACGCACGAGCGCGTCTATGGCTACGCGCGCGCCCAGCAGCCCGTCGAGCTCGTCAACTTCTCCGCCGTGCATCGCTACCCGCTGCCGCGGCCCGTCCTTTCTCCTCCCGCCTGCGCCGTCGGACCGGTCGGAGACGCGCGGATCGGAGAGCGGCGCGCGTACTTCGCCCCGGCGGGCTTCGTGGCCACCGCGCTCTACGATCGTGCGCGTCTGCCCCGGGGGTCGCGGCTGGCCGGGCCGGCCATTGTCGAGCAGGCGGACTCCACGAGCGTGATTCCGCCGGGGCACGTCGCCCTCGTCGAGGCCTCGGGCAATCTCCGGATCAGGAGGGCGTGATGAGCGGCCGCCCAAACATCGACCCCGTGCTCCTCGAGGTGCTGCGCAACCGGCTCGAGGCCATCGCCGACGAGATGGAGCTGACCCTGCTCAAGAGCGCGGCGTCGCCGATCGTCAAGGAGGGCCTCGACGCCTCGGCCGCCCTCTTCAACATCGAGGGCGAGACGATCGCCCAGGCCGCAGCCATCCCCATCCACCTGGGCGCGCTGCAATGCGCAGCCCAGCGCATCGTGCGCGCGTTCCCGCCCGAGCGCATGCGCGACGGCGACGCCTTCCTCCTCAACGATCCTTACGACGGCGGGACACACCTGCCGGACATCACGCTCGCTTTGCCCGTGTTCTCCGAAGGGCGGGCGGTGGCGCTGGCGTGCACCATGTGCCATCACCAGGACGTGGGCGGGCGCACGCCGGGCAGCGTGCCGACGGACGCCACCGAGCTCTACCAGGAGGGCATCATCATCCCGCCCACCCAGCTCTTCCGCGGCGGCGAGCTGGACGAGAACCTCTTTGCTCTCCTCAAGCGAAACGTCCGGCTGCCCGACGTGTTCAGCGGCGATCTCATGGCGCAGGTCGCGGCGGGGCGGCTGGGGGCCATCCGGCTGCGTGAGGTGTTCGCGGCGCACGGGACGGAGAGCGTGCTCGGCTACATCGACGAGCTGCTGAACCGCGCGGAGATCCTGACGCGCCGGCAGGTGGAGTCCATCCCCGACGGGGACTATCCCTTCGAGGACTATCTCGACAACGACGGCGTCGATCTCGACCGCCGGATCAAGATCGCGGTGACGGTGCGCGTGCGCGGGTCGTCGATGACGTTCGACTTCACGGGCACGGACGATCAGGTCCGGGGGCCCTTCAACTCGGTGCCCGCCTCCACCTTGTCGGCGATGTACTACGCGATCCGCGCCATCTCGGATCCGTCCATTCCGAACAACGGCGGGTGCTTCCGCGCCGTCGCCGCGGTGCTGCCCGAGGGCTCGGTGGTGAACCCGCGACCGCCCGCCCCCGTGAGCTGCCGCACGGCGACCATCAAGCGCATCGCCGACGCCATCCTGGGCGCCCTCGTCCGGGCCCTGCCGGATCGCATGCCCGCCGCCAGCTCGGGCACGCTCCTCGTCATGGCCCTCGGCGGGCGAGATCCTGCGACGGGCCACACCTTCGTGGCCAGCGAGCTCGCCGCGGGGGGCATGGGCGCGCGGCCGCGCAAGGACGGGATCGACGCCATCGAGACCGACGTCTCCAACTGCATGAACATTCCCGTGGAATCGGTGGAGATGAGCTTCCCCGTGCGCATTCCGCGCGCCGGCCTCTGGGCGGACTCGGGAGGGGCCGGACAGTTCCGCGGGGGTCTCGGACTCGTGAAGGTGTTCGAGGCCACGAGCACCGACATCATGATCTCCCACCGGGGAGAGCGCTTCGCGTCCGCGCCCTGGGGGCTCCACGGGGGCCTGCCCGGCCGCTCCGCCCGCGCCTTCATCGTCCGCCGCGACGGCCGGCGAGAAGAGCTGCCGTCCAAGCAGATGATCGAGCTTCATCCGGGCGACCAGCTCTGGGAGTACATCGCGGGCGGCGCCGGCTACGGCGACCCGCTGGAGCGTGATCCTGGGCAGGTGCTCGCCGACGTGCTGGACGGCAAGGTGTCTCACGAGTCCGCGCGGGAGACTTACGGCGTCGTGCTCGTCGCCGACGGCGACGGGGTCGACGAGCTGGGCACGAAGGAATGCCGCGAGGCGCTCCGCCGCCGGCGCGGCCCGATCACGTGGGCCTTCGACCGCGGAGTCGACGGCCGCCGCTAGAGCTCAGTTCCAGCGCAGCAGATATTTCTCCAGCCGGCCCGCGACGGCGAAGATCACCAGCACGACCACCATGATCAGCAGGACGATCGCCATCATGAGCGCGGAATTGAAGGTGCTCTGCGCGAACGAGAGCAGATAGCCGAGGCCGCGGGACGCGGCGACGAACTCGCCGACACACGCGCCGGTGAAGGCAAAGCCGACCGCGACCTTCAGATTGCCCAGCACCCAGGCCGCCACGGAGGGGAGATAGACGTGGCGCACGAGCGCCCAGCGCCCGCCCCCGAGCGTGACGATGCGCTCGACGAGCCTCCGGTCCACCTGCCGGATGCCCGTGAAGACGGTGAAGAAGATCAGCACGGCCACCAGGATGAAGGCGAGGGCGACCTTCGAGGCGATGCCGATGCCGAGCCAGATGACGAAGAGCGGCGCCAGGATGACGCGCGGGATGGCATTGAGCAGCGTCATCACCGGCTCGAGCAGCTCCGCGACGAGCGGGATGAGCGCGCCGAGGACGCCCAGCACGATGCCGGCAACGATGCCGAGGGCGAGGCCGACGAGGGCGGCGGTGAAGGTCGCCTCGAGATGCGTCCAGATACGGCCGCTCCCGAACAGGTCGACGAGCGCGGCGCCGATCTGGCCCGGTCTCGGCGCATAGAGCGGGTTGAGGAGGCCGGCCCGCCCCGCCGTCTCCCAGATGGCCACGAAGACGGCGAGGGCTGCGAGCTGACGCGCCCAGGCGTGACGCGGGCTCATGGTCGCCGGTCGACTTCGCGCGACAGATCGTTCCAGATCTTCTCGTAGAGGGGGGCAAAGGCCGCATGCATGCGCGCGCGGACCGGATCACGCGGCCGCGGCAGCGGCGTCGGATAGTCCCGCGTGACACGCGCGCGCGGCCCCTGGGAGAGCAGGTAGATGTGGTCCGACAGACTGATCGCCTCCTCGAGGTCGTGGGTGACGAGGAGCACGCTGATGCGCTCGCGGTCGACGAGCGCCGCCACGTCCTGGATGATGCGCGCGCGCACGATGGCGTCGAGCGAGGCGAAGGGCTCGTCCATGAGGAGCAGCTTGGGCTCGCGCGCGAGCACCTGCGCGAGGGCCACGCGCTTGCGCTGGCCTCCGCTGAGGTGCCGGGGGAAGCGATGGCCGAAGCCGGCGAGGCCGAGCTGTTCGAGCCAGAGATCGGCCTGCGCGAGCGCGGGGCCGCCCGGCACGCCGTTCAGGGTGAGGCCGAGGGCGACGTTGTCACGCGCCGTCTTCCACGGCAGGAGGGCGTCGTCCTGGAACAGGATCGCGACGTCCGACGGCGCGACCTCGCGCTCGACCGTTCCCTTGAGGGGCTGCTGCAGGCCAATGACCGCGCGCAGGAGGCTCGACTTGCCGGACCCTGATGGTCCCACCAGGCTGACGAACTGGCCATCCCCGACGGCGAGGCTCGCGCCTTCGAGCACCGGCTCGCCGCCATAGGAGATGGTCAGGTTGGAGACGCGCAGCGGCTAGCTCCCGGCGATGGACGTGTCGTGCAGCCCGGAGATGTTCGCGTCGGGCTTGATCAGGCCGCCCGCGATGAGGCTCTGGGCGACGCGCCGGGCTGCGGCGAGGTCGATGGTCACGGATTCGGGGTAGAGCGAATCACGGTGGCGCGCGATGATCTCGCCGAACTGCTTGAGATCGAGGCCCGTCGTCATCTCCCGGGGGAGCGCGGCGACCAGCTGATCGCCGCCCATCGTCCGCATCGCCTTGAGGGCGTCGGTGAGCGCCCGGGTGAGCTCGACCATCTCCGATCTGCGCTGCTCGAATTCCTTGCCGCGCACGGCGACGCCCATGAACTCGTATGCGCCGCCGAGATATCGGCGCGCATCGGCGAGGTCCATGGCGTTGACGAGCACGCGCGCGCCCGACTTCTGCAGGAGCGTCAAGGCGGGCTCCTGCACGAGGCCGGCGTCGACCTGCCCCTGGCGCAACGCCTCCAGGAGATTGACACCCATGGTCGCGAACTTCACCTTGCTCGCGTCGGCATTGGCCTGCTTGAGGAGAAAGAGCGCGAGCGCGTGGTCGGCGTTGCTGAGCGCGGAGACGCCGACGGCCTTGCCCTCGAGGTCCTTGATCGTCTGGATCTGGCCTGCCGTCTTGGGCGCGGTGACGACGGCGAACAGCGGCAGCCGCCCGGTGACGGCGAAGCGGCGGATGTCGGCGTGCACGTTGGCATATGCCTGGATCACCACGTCGAGGGAGGTGGCGGCATAGTCGACCGCGCCGCCGACGAGTGCCTGAATCGCCGATTGGCCGCCCCGCGTGTAGACGATCTCGACGTCGAGGCCGTGGCTCTTGTAGAGACCAGCCGACCGCGCGACCTCGTATGGCACGCCGCACAGAAGCTGACTGCAATAGGCGAGCTTGATCCGCTTGCCTTGTCCTTCGGAGGGGGCGGGGCGGAGAGCGGTGATCACGCTCGCGACCACCACCGAGCCCTTCAGCACGGAGCGGCGCGACAGGTCGAACCTGGGCACGCGCGCGGTCGTCTCGTCACAGCAGCTCATGCCTTGTCTCCTGCCCCCGCCGCTAGCCGGCGCGGACCGCGGCGGCCAGCTCGTGGGCCTCCCGCTCGAGCCTCCGGTTGATCTGCGAGCTGACGTCGAACGGTCCGTGCAAGAGCCCCCAGCTCGCCATCCACTCCCACGCCCAGCGCGCCTCGCTCTCCGGGATCGGGGTGGGCTCTTTCAGCTGGATGCGGCTCAGATTGAAGTCGTCGGGCCTGAGCGCGGCCACCTCGGGGTGGCCCGCCCAGTCGCGGATGAAGTAGGAGACGTACCGTCGCTTGTCGGCGTTGATGCGCCGGACCGCGCGCGTGAGCGCCCGGAGGAGCGCGGCGTACGCCTCCGCGCTGACCTGATCGGTGGCCATCCAGGTGCCGTGAAAGAAGGTGGTCGAGACGAGGCGACATCCCGCTTTCTCGGCCACGGTGATCCAGGGCTCCTGGAGCACGGTCGCCTCGAAATCGCCCCGCATCAATCCGGCAAATCGCTCGGCGGGGCTCGTCGCGGCAGCGCAGGTGGTGATCGCCTCTCGCGGCATCGCGCCTTCCAGCATCTGGAGTCCGGCGTAGGCGGTGCCGTTGCCGTAGTCGAGGGCCACCCGCTTGTGCGCGAGCTCTTGCGGCGTGAAGACGGTGGAGGCGGGCGGAACGACGAGGGCTCCGCAGACGATCATGCCGCGCCTTCCGACCTGGAGCGCGCCAACAGCGCTTTCCGCCACCCGGCGGTTATTGCCGCACTCTCAGGCCTGGAACATCTGCGCTTCGCCGCGCGCCTGGAGCTTCCCCTGATTGGTGGTGGGTTTCGAGGGTGTGCCTTCCGCGGCGGACTGCATCTCGTCGGGCGGGAGCGCGGCGATCCGGAGATCCAGACCCTCCGCCTCGAACAGGCCCTCGTCCCTCGCGACCAGCACGTCGAGACCCATGAATGCCGTCACCCGCTCGATGGTCATCGTCATAGCCATGGCAGCCTCCCTGATGGCACGTGAACAGCTACCGGGTGAACTCAGTAGCTGGCGGCCAGTGTCGTGATCTTCTCCACGTTTGGGTACAGCACGCCCACGGCCGCCCGCAGCGACGACCGCGGCGTGTACCAGATGGCGCCCTCCCGAGTGATGGCGAGCTTGGGCTGGTCCGTGATCTGCGGCGTCGGATAGTACGTGAACTTCTTCGTGCCCTGATCGAAGCGGATCAGCGCTCCCCCCTGGCCGCCGTCGCTGATCCAGATGGCGTCCTCGCGATCCGCCCAGACGTCGTAGGGCTCGGAGAACGGCATGGGGATGTCGTACTGGACGATCTTGCCCGTGGTGGGATCGATCTTGCCGAGCTTGCCGTTACTGAAGTCCCCATACCAGACCATGCTCTGCGAGTCGACGCCCAGCCGGCGGATCGTACACGGCTGCGACGGCACCACGTACTCCGTGAACCGCTCCGTACGGGGATCGAACTTGCCGATCTTGCAGCGCCGGAACTCGGCGAACCACACGTTGTCGTCCTTGTCGAGAGCGATGCCGTAGGGCGCGGCGCCCTGCGTCGGCACCTTCCACACGGTCGACTTGCCGGTCTGGCGGTCCCACTTGCCGATCATGTCCCCCTGGATCACCGTGAACCACACGTTCTGCTTCGAGTCCACCACGGGGCTGTGCCCGCGGCCCTTGCTCCGGCCCGTGGAATCCATCGGATACCGCATGATGCTGCCGGTCGCGGGATCGAGCTCGCCCAGATGAAAGCCGGCCGTCTCCGCGAACCACACGTGCCCCCTGGCGTCCACCGTGAGGCCATGGGGATCCGCCTTGGGATCGGGCATGACCCAGTCCTTGAACTGCCCAGTGCGCGGGTCGACCCGTCCGATACGGTTGGGGATGCTGCGGTCGGTGTACCAGACGTTGCCCTGCTGATCGAAGTGCGGCTCCTGCGTGCGCCGCTGCTTGTTGCCGGCGTCGAGCTTCGGATCGAGGGGCAGGTAGTACTCGACGTACATGGCCTTGCCCAGGGCGGCCTCGTCCATGGGGAACTCGGCGTCGGCCCGGAGCCCGCGCGGGGGGCTGCCGGGCCCGAAGTGCCGGGCGAGGTACGCGAGGAGCGTCGCCCGATCCGGCTGGCTCAGCGCGCCCGGCGGGACCATGGCGCCGCGCTCGCTCGCCGTGGCGCCCGTCATGAGGTCGATGAACGCGTTCCACTGTGTCTCGTGGTACTGCTTGCTCGGAAAGAAGTTCTTCCCGTGACAGTACGTGCAGTTCTTCTCGAGCAGCACGCGGCCGGGCTCCCGGGGATAGAGCTCGTCGTAGGAAAGAAGCTTCACGTCCGTCCCCGCGCCCGACGTGAACCCGAACTCGCCTTGCCGCACGCCCGGGCCCGCCTGCTCGCGGAGCGAGAAGTCGAGCGTCGCCTTGGCGCCTGCGGCAAGCGTGATTGTTTGTGTGTCGGCGCCGAATCCAGCCTTCCGGACCGTCACCTCGTACTTGCCGGGGAAGAGATTCGGCGCGCGGTAGCGCCCGCCGCTCGTGTACACCATGAAGAGAACCTGCTTGTCCACGTTCATGATGTGCACCTGGGCCGCCTTGAACGGCTTCGGCGCCTGCACCGCGCCGGACAGCGACGCTAGCCCGTCGAGGGAGCTGGGGTCGGCGGCCACGGCCGGCCGCGCGAGCTCGGCGACGCCGAGCCACATGAGGCCAAGGACGATCAGGATCGCGGCGACGAAGAGCATGGGTGGCTTGCGCATTGGCGTGCTCCTCCTGGGACCTTTGGGCCCCGAGTCATCCTCCGCCGCCGCGGGCCCGTGGTCAAGGGGCGGGCACAGGCTGCCAATGGTGGCCCTGGCCGGCGCGAGAGAAAGAGTTCGATCGGCGCTTGCGCGCTGTCGGGCGGGGCGCTAGGCTCACGGGCGATCGAGCGAGCGAGACAGGGAACGGATGACAGCCATGCCGGAGAACATCTTCGCGAGCGGGCTCGGCCCCGGGCCGGCCAACTTCTCGCCGCTGACGCCGCTGCGATTCCTGCCGCGCTCGGCGGCCATCTATCCCGATCGTACCGCGATCATTCACGGCTCACGCCGCATCAGCTACCGTGAGTTCGACGCGCGGTCGCGCCGGCTCGCCTCGGCACTGGCGGCGCGGGGCATCAGCGAGGGCGACACGGTGGCGGTGGTCTTGCCCAACGTGCCGGCCATGCTCGAGGCGCACCACGGCGTCCCGGCCCTCGGCGCCGTGCTCAACGCCATCAACACGCGGCTGGACGCCCGCACCATCGCCTACATCCTGGGCCACGGCGAGGCGAAGGTCCTGATCACCGACCGGGAGTTCTCGCCGACGGTCCGTGAGGCCCTGGCTCAGCTGGACAGGAAGCCGCTCATCGTCGATCTCGACGACCCGCTCTACGAGGGGCCCGGCGAACGGTTGGGCGAGATCGAGTACGAGGCGCTCCTCGCTCAGGGCTCGCCCGACTTCGGGGCCCCGCCGATCCGCGACGAGTGGCAGCCGATCGCGCTCAACTACACGTCGGGCACCACGGGCAACCCGAAGGGTGTCGTCTATCATCATCGCGGCACGTGGGTGATGGCGGTCGGCCAGATGCTCTCCTGGCACATCCCGCCGGCCGCCGTCTTCCTCTGGACGCTGCCGATGTTCCACGCCAACGGCTGGTGCTTCCCGTGGTCGGTCACGGCCATGGCCGGCATGCACGTCTGCCTGCGGCGCGTGGATCCCGCGCTGATCTTCCGGCTGATCGCCGAGCATCGGGTCACCAACATGGTCGGGGCGCCCACGGTGCTCGGCATGCTGATCAACGCGCCTGCCGAGGCGCAGCGGCGCTTCGACCACGTGGTCGACATCCAGACCGGGGGCGCCGCGCCGCCCGCCAAGATCATCCGTGCCATGAGTGAGTTGGGCTTCCGCGTGCAGCACATCTATGGCCTGACGGAAGTCCTGGGTCCATCGACCCTGTGCGCCTGGCAAGATGCCTGGGATGGGCTGCCACCGGAGGAGCAGGCCGCTCAGCAGGCGCGCCAGGGCGTGCCTTACCACGTGGTCGACGGACAGATCGTTGCCGACCCGAAGACGCTCGCCCCCGTGCCCGCCGACGGCAAGACCCTGGGCGAGATCATGCTGCGCGGCAACACGGTGATGCTCGGCTACTTGAAGGATAAGGCGGCCACCGAGGCTGCCCTGTCCGGGGGGTGGTTCCACACCGGCGACCTCGCCGTCCAGCACCCCGACGGGTACGTCGAGATCAAGGATCGCTCCAAGGACATCATCATCTCGGGCGGCGAGAACATCTCGAGCCTCGCCGTGGAGGCGGCGCTCATCCGTCATCCCGCCGTCGCCCTGGCCGCGGTGGTGGCGCGCCCCGACGAGACGTGGGGGGAGACGCCGTGCGCGTTCGTGGAGCTGCGCCCGGGCATGTCGGTGACGGCCGAGGAGCTCATCGCGTTTGCCCGCGAGAACCTCCCGCGCTTCGCCGTGCCCCGCACCGTGATCTTCGGCCCGCTCCCGACCACCGCCACGGGAAAGATCCAGAAGTTCGAGCTGCGCGAGCGGGTGCGGGTGCTGTGACGGAGCCCGGCTTTCCCGGCCTCGTGCCCGGCCTGCGGGGCGAGCGGAACGCCGTGGTCGCCCAGAGCATGGCGACCACTCACGCCGGGGGGCCGGGCGTGCTCATGGCGGCCTGGATGATCCTGGAGATGGAGCTGGCCGCCCAGGACTCGACCCAGCGCTTTCTGCCCGAGGGCTACACGACGGTAGGCTACGAGATCTGCGTCCGCCACCGTCGTCCGACGCCGGTTGGCGAGTCGTTCGTCACGCGGTCCGAGCTTCTCGAGGTGGACGGCCACAAGCTCCTGTTCCACGTCGAGGCGCACAACCCGCGCGAGCTCATCGCCGAGGGCACGCTACGCCGCACCATCGTCCGCCACGGCCGCCTCGGCTAGCGAGCGAGGGCGGTCCTGGCCTGCATCCTGGAGGATGTGCTCAGCGGGCCTTCCGTCCTGTGCGATACCGTGACAACTCCTCTCGGAGGACCCGGCGGATGGCTCGTTCCAGGTGGTTCTCGGACGACTCCATGAATCGGCGCAGGGCCTCATTCATTGCGGTCTGGTAGCTGCCGCCGCCGGCCCTGTCGACCTGTGTCCGGAACCATCGCAGGATGTCATCGTCGATTCGAATGGTGATGCGCGTCTTACCGGGTGGTGCCTCCAAGACGGCTCCGCGACGGCCCTTGCTGAAGTCGTATTCTTTCTTCATCGCCGCCAGTATATGCACACGCGTGCATACTGTCAAAGGGTCCACGGGTGGGAGGCAACGAATTGATTTTAGTCGCTCGCCCCGGGGGGTAGAGGGCAGGGTGAGGGGGGCATACGAGTATACGAACTCGGCCATGAAGAACGGGTCCTACACGGAGAGGTAGCGGCCCTTGAGCTCGGCCTCGCGGCGGCGGAACTCGGCGGTGGGGCCCGCGAAGACCACCGTGCCCTTGCCGAGCACGAGCACCTGATCGCAGACGCCCAGGGCCATCCGCGCGTTCTGCTCCACGAGCAGGATGGTCACCCCGCCCGCCTTGAGCCGGATCATCAGCGACTCCAGCTCGCGCACGAGTCTCGGGGCCAGGCCTTGCGAGGGCTCGTCGAGCATGAGCAGCTCGGGGTTGCCGGCCAGCGCGCGCGCGATGGCGACGCGGCGCTCGGCCAGCCGGAGATTCTCGCCGACCTCGAGGTGGGGGAAGATCTGGCGGCCCTCGGGGACGTACCCGACTCCCAGGTGGAAGATCTCGTGCGGAGCGTGTCCGGTGATATCGCGGCCCTTGAAGCGCACCGCGCCGCCCCGCGGCGGCGTCAGCCCCATGATCGAGCGCAGCGTCGTCGTCTTGCCTGCGCCGTTGCGGCCGAGGAGCACCGTGATCTCCCCCGCCGGGACCGTGAAGGAGACGTCGCGCAGCACGTGGCTCTTCCCGTAGAAGGTCTGGAGAGCGTCGACGGCGAGGAGGGTCACTCCGCGCCTCCGAGATAGGCTCGCTGGACGTCGGCATTCGCCCGGATCTGGTCCGGCGTGCCTTCGGCGATGAGCTGGCCGAAGTGGAGGACGCTGATCCGATCAGCGAGGTCGAAGACCACGTCCATGTCGTGCTCGACGAGGATGATGGTCAGCTTGCGCTCGCGCGCGACCTGCCGGATGACCGCGACGGTGGCGACCGTGTCCTCGGGCGACAGCCCCTGCGTTGGCTCGTCGAGCAGGAGGAGCTCGGGCTCCTGGGCGACGGCCATCGCGATCTCGAGCAGGCGCTGGTCGCCGTGGGGGAGGGTCGACGCCGGCTCCTCGGCGCGGCCGAGAAGGCCGAGAGAGCCGAGGCTCGCGCGCGCCCGCTGCTCGGTCGCCTCGAGGGTGGCCCGGCCGCCCACGAGGCGGAAGTTGCCTCCGCTCCGGAGCTGCACGGCGATCCGGACATTCTCCAGCACCGAGAGCTCCGGGAAGATGCTGGTGATCTGGAAGGTGCGCGAGATGCCGCGGCGGCAGCGCGCGGGGGCGGGGAGCGCGGTCACGTCGTCGCCACGGAAGAGCACGCGACCCGAGGTGGGCGCGAGCAGACCGGAGATGAGATGGAAGAGTGTCGTCTTGCCCGCGCCGTTCGGTCCGATGACCGCGCGGACTTCCCCCGGCTCCACCGCGAGGCTGACGCCGGCCACGGCCTGGAGCGCCCCGAAGGCGCGCCCGAGGCCGCGGGTCTCGAGCAGCGCGGTCACACGCGCGCCCGGAGCCGCCGGGCCGTCCCCACCAGCCCGTCCGGCAGGAAGATCACCATCAGGACGAACACCACGCCCGTCAAGATCATCCAGTGCTCCGTGTAGCTCGAGAGCACCTCCTGGATGAGGATGAAGACCATGGCGCCCAGGATCGGGCCGACGAGGGTGCCGATGCCGCCCATGATTACCATCATGAGCCCCTGGCCGGAAAAGACCCAGAACATGACCTCGGGCGAGGCGAAGCCCCGGAAGGGCGCGAAGAGCGCGCCGGCGAGGCCCGCGAACACGGCGGCGATGACGAAGACGGCGAGCTTGAAGGGCCGCGGGTCGCGCCCAAGGCTCATGAAGCGGCGCTCGTTCTCGCGGATCGCCTCCAGCGCGTGGCCGAAGGGCGAGCGGACCACCGCCCGGCAGAGGACGAGCGAGAGCACGACACAGGCGGCGACCAGGGCATAGAAGGCCTGGGGAGAGGCCAGGCTCGGCCCGCCCCAGAAGAGCGCCGTCTTGGGCACCCCCGCGATGCCGTCGGAGCCGCCGGTGAGATCCCGCCACTTGTAGGCGACCGTGTAAAGAAACTGCGCGAAGGCCAGCGTCAGCATGGCGAAGTAGATGCCGGTGGCGCGCGTGGAGAACCAGCCCACGGGCAGGGCGACCGCGCCCGCGAGCAGCGCGCCCGCGAGCAGCGCCACGGGCACCGGCTGGGCGAAGTGGATGAGCACGAGGGCGCTCGCGTAGGCGCCGAGGCCGAAGTAGGCGGCGTGGCCGAAGGAGACCATGCCCGTGTAGCCCATGATGAGATCGAGCGACAGGGCGAACAGGCCGTAGATGAGGAGGTCGGTCAGGAGCGAGAGCTGGTGGCGCGCGGCCACCCACGGCACCACTGCGAGCGCGACCAGCGCTACCGCTGCCAGCGCTCGTGTCCCTCTCATTCCTCCTCGCCGAAGAGGCCCCAGGGCCGGAAGATGAGGATGGCGCCCATCACCGCGTACATGATGACCATGGCCGTTTCCGGCAGGTAGAAGGCGCCCCACGTCTGGGCGGCGCCCACGATGAGGCTGCCCGCGATCGAGCCCCCGATGCTGCCGAGGCCGCCGATCACGACCACGACGAAGGCATCGACGATGACCCCGATGCCCATCCCCAGGTAGGCCGTGGTCATGGGCGCCGCGGCCACGCCGCCGAGCCCGGCAAGCGCGCAGGCAGCGCCGAAGACGAGGGTGCGGACCCGCGCCACGTCGGCGCCGAGGCAATCGGCCATCTCGCTGTTCTGGGCGACGGCGCGGATGACGAGCCCGGCCCGTGTCTTGCGGAGGAAGAGCCACACCGCCACCGCGACGACGAGGCCGAGCCCGATCACGAAGAGCCGGTAGCGCGGATAGAGGAGGGTTCCCAGCGCGAACGCTCCCTGGAGGTACGCGGGCGGGTCGATGCCCTTTGCCGTCGGCCCGTAGAGGATGCGCAGGGCCTCCTCGAGAATGAGGGCGAGCCCGAAGGTCAGGAGGAGCTGATAGATGGGCGGGCGACGATAGATGAAGCGCAGCGTGGAGGACTCGAGGAGCGCGCCGAGGACCCCGACGACAGGCGGCACGATGACGAGGGCCGGCCAGAACCAGCCGGTGAGCATGACGGTCGTGTACCCGAGATAGGCGCCCAGCATGTAGAACACGCCGTGAGCGAAATTGACGACGCGCAGGATGCCGAAGACCAGCGAGAGACCGGCGGAGACGAGGAAGAGGAGCCCCGCGAGCGTCAGCGCGTTGAGGAGCTGTTCCCCCAGATTCGCCACGCGCCGTGCCTGTCCGCTACGAGAAGTCCTCGGTGCGACACTTCGGCGTCACCTTCTCGCCCGGATAGGTCGCCAGGATCTTGGGGATCGGGTGCGGGTACTTGGGATCCTTCACCGCCTCGACGGCGAAGCCGAGCTGCACCGCCTGGTGATCGCACTTACGCATGAAGAACGGGCCCTCGAGGCCCTCGTAGCTCGAGTCCTCCCAGGCTTCGATCACCTTCTCCACGTCGTCGGTGCCGGCCTTCTGGATCACCTGGCCGAGCCACTCGAGCCCCTCGTAGGTCTCGCCGTCGAACATGTCGGGATAGACGCCGTGCAGATCGTGGAAGCGCTTGACGAAGTCCCGATTCTTCGGCGTGTCCACCGTGAACGGATAGCGCGAGCTGCCGATGGCGCCGACCATGGCGTCGCCCACGGCCTTCATGTTCTCCAGCTCCAGGATCTCCATGATCGGCTTCACCTCGCGGTTGAGGCCGAACTGGTGCGCCTGCTTCAGATAGATGGTGGCGTCCTGACCGGGCAGAGCGAGGTAGACGCCGTCGGCCTTGGATTGCCTGATCTTGGCGATGTAGCTCGCGAAGTCCTTGGTGCCGACAGGCGGGTAGTCGGTGCCCACGACCTCTTTCTTGGCCGCCGTGATCTGCGTGGTGAAGGAGGCGACGCTGTCGCGGCCCCAGGCGTAGTCGCTGCCCAGGGCGAAGAAGCGCTTCATGGGCCCCTCCGCCAGATAGAGGCTGATGGCGCGCGCGCCCATGGGGCCGCTCGTGTTCACCCGGAAGAAGTAGCGGTGCCAGGCCTTCGCGGTGAGGGCGCCCGCCCCGTTGATGGTCGACATGAAGATCACCTTCCACTCGGGGCACTTGGCGGAGACGGCGAGCGCCTCCGACGAGAGGACGACACCGGTCAGGAACTTCACCCCGTCCTTCTCCACGAGCTTCTGGGCCTTGCGCACGGCGGTGGCGGGATCGCCGCCGGTGTCCTCGTAGATGAACTCCACGGGCCGGCCGAGAATACCCTTGCCCTTGATGTCCTTGGAGAAGAGCTCGGCGGCGCGCTTGGCCTGGATCCCGTACTGGGCGTTGCTCCCCGAGAGCGCGGCCGGCATCCCGATCTTGATCGGTCCGCCCTGCGCCCACGTCTTTCGGAGGAACGCCGGGACGCCCAGGCTCGCTCCGACGCCGCCGGCCACCGCCACCTGCAGAAAGTCGCGCCTTCTCATGATGGATTCTCCTTGTCACGCCTGCGCGGGCTGGGGCACCCAGAGGATCGACGACACCTCGCCGAACTCCCGCCACAGCTTGCGCCAGGAGTCGCCGCCGTCGTCGCTGCGATAGAGATAGCCGTAGCGGCTCGCGGCGAGGACGGTATCGGGAGCCGAGGCAGGCAGGCTCACCGTCCAGACGGCCGAGTTAGGCTGAACGGGAAGTCCCAGGCTCTGCCACGTGGCGCCCGCGTCCCGAGAGCGCATCACGGTGCCGATGCGGCCCGGCGTCGTGTCCCCGAGCGTCACAAACACGGTCCGCGGATCATTCGGCTTGACCGCGATGCCGCGCGGGTAGTGCCAGGGGAAGACCTCGCGGGCCCGTGCCGCCTCCCAGGTCTTGCCGTCATCGGTGCTGCGCCAGACGTCGTCGTTGACCACGGTGAAGACCGCCTTGGGCGGGCCTGCGACCACGAGGACATTGTGGACGTCCTGGTTCGGGATCTGGCCGTTCACCTTCGTCCACGTCTCGCCGCCGTCGGCGCTGTGCCGGACGCCGTCCACCTCGAGACCGACCCAGACATGCCGATGATCAGTGGGATCGATGGCGATCCCCGTGGGCCGAGGGATGCCGACGTTCGGGCAGTCCGCGGCGATGTCCACGGCCAGCTGCTCCCAGGTCTTCCCGGCGTCGGTGGTGCGATAGATGCCCGGCTTGCTGGGCGTCCCCGTCCCGGCGAACATCACGCTCGGATCGACTGGGTCGATGGCCATGCTCCAGACCATGGACCCCTTCATCGGCGTGTCCAGCAGGCGCCAGTGGACGCCGCCGTTGTCGCTCTGGTAGAGGCCCATGTCGGTCCCGGCGTAGACGACGTTCGGACGCCGCGGATCCGAAAGCAGCGCCCGCACAATGCAGTCGGAATGCATGCCCTGGCGCACGCTGGCCCGAGTCCAGCTCTCGCCGTCGTCGGCGCTCATCATGACGCCCTGGCCGATCGTTCCCACCAGGATGGTTCCCTTGTTCGCCATAGCCCACCTCCTGACGTCGCCTGAACCGTTTCGGCTTTCCCGCGCCCGCGACTATACGCCTATCGGCGGGGCTCCGCGACCACGCGATCACAAGGGCACCGAGACGAAGCCGGTGCCTCGGCCGGGCTGGACGACGCCACGTGAAGGGGCTATTCTCTGAGCCCTCCGTAGCTTGGTCGGGGGGTCTATGCGAGCCTGGACCGTTGACGCCGATGACATCCGCGTGGCGGAGGATTTTGACGAATCGCTGCTCCACCGGACTCCGGAGATCGACAGCTTCCTGACGCCGGACAGGGATGACAAGTTCATCGTCATCGCCACCAAGGGATTCGGGAAGACGCTCCTCCTGAAGGCCAAGCGGATTCTCTATCAGCGAGAGAGCCGGCCGGGGTGTCTCCCCACCGGCAACCTGCTCGACAAGCCGATCGGCGACAAGATATTCGGCCGGGAGGCTCTCGCGTTCTTCGCCGCTTCCCCGTTGCCGTGGTCAAAGCTCTGGCTCACCGCCATCGCCGTCGCCGCGCTCAAGCACGTCGGCGCGGTGGACGGTCTCAAGGTCAATCCGCGCCTGGCCGGGCTCATCGACGACGACCGGCTGCACGGCGTCATCGATCATTTCGTCCGGCTCCTCGACTTCACCCCCAGCGAGCTCCAGCGCTGCGCCACCGACACCGACGGACACCTCGTGCCGAGGCTGAGAGCCATAAAGGCCCCTCTCGCCATCTTCATCGATGGCGTCGATGAATATTTCAACAAGCACGTCGAGGTCCTGGACGTCAGCCCGAGCGTGACGGGGGAGCTATCGCCCAACGTGTGGTACTTCGCACAGCTCGGCCTCGTCGAGGTCGCCTATCAGCTCCGTCGGATCAACCATCATCTGAAAGTCTTCGCGGCCGTTCGGAAGGAGGCGTACGCGCGTCTGCCCCAGCGAACGGCCATGTCCCAGCAGTACCGGGGCAGCGCCGTCGACATCGCCTACTCCCCCGAGAGCCTGCGGGAGATCTTCACCAACAACATCCGACTCCTCAAGGCCGACCGGATGGTCCGCCCCGAACGCTTGCGGGCCGATCCCCTCCAGGCCTTTCTCGGGCGAACTCAGGTGACGCACACCTACACGCGCGAGGATGAGGAGGTCTTCGACTACGTGTGCCGACACACGTTGCTGCGACCGCGCGACCTGATGACCATCGGCGAGCGGCTCGCTGCCCTCAGGCCGGAGGAGCGACTCAACGAATACCGCCTCAAGGAAGAGGTCAACCTGGCGGCCACCGAGATCGCCTACGAGTACCTGGCCGAGATCGCTCCGCACCTCGGCCACCTGGAACTCGAGCGATTTCTGCAGCGGCTACCTGGGCACATCCTGACTCGCGACGAGGTGGAGATGCTTTTCGCCGAGCACAATGCCGGGGCCGCCGGCTTGGACCCGAAGCACGTGTTCTGCGCCCTGTATCGCGTCGGGCTTCTCGGGTACGTGCATCACGATCGGGTCCGCGGTGAGTCGGTGCAGCGGTTCCTACGCCCGGGGGAAGCGACGCTCGAGCCTGACGGCGTGCTACCGCGAGCCACCCACTACCTGGTGCACCCGGTCCTGTCAGACGTGATCGGCCGGGCCAATCCAGCCTATCTTCAGCGAATCGATCGGGTGAACGTCGTCGGCTACGGTCGGCCATGGCGTGAGACCGGAACCGTCGATCACACGGTTCGCGTCGACATGCTGTGTGTCCTGAAGGCCGACGTCTACGGGTTCGGGACTCTGATGCGGTCGGGAGCCGACGCCCCCGTCCGTGGGGCCCTGGAAAATGCCGTGAAGAAGTGGGGCCAGGGCGCGGTGGTCACCGAGACGAGAGGCGGTGACGCTCTCGTGATCGTGCACGACGATCCCGTGGCGCTGGCCCAGATGGCACGACGGATCATGGACGATGTCTACCAGGCTCCTGGACAGCCCCGTCTTCGCATGGCCTTGCACCACGGCGAAGTGCAGATACGTCTGCGTGCCGACGACCCTGCCGCCGTCATTGCCGGGGGCGACGCTATTCTATGCACCGCCCGAGTCGAGCCCCACGTCGAGCCGGGACAGATCTGGGCGACGGAAGAATTCCGCCAGCAGCTGTCCAAGAAGCCTTCGTTATGGCGGACGACGCCGGTGCCCGGACCCGCCGGAGACCGCTTCAACGTGAAGAAGGAGGGTGGGACGGAGCCAGATCTGTGGGTCCGGCTGTATCGTCTCGAGCTCTGAGGGAGGGGATGGGCTTCATACGGAAAAGCCCGACTGGGCTGAGTACCTCCCGGAAAGGAGACTCCAATGGCGGAGCGACTCGGACTGGCCGTTGCCGCGGTCAGTTCACGCACGGTTGAGCTCGCGAGCGAGCTGGCGGACGGCATCATGCCGTTTCTCTGGTCGGCGGAGCGCGTCAGGAAGAGCAAGGTGTGGATCGATCGCGGTCGGGCCAAGGCGTCCGGCCTCGGCACAGTCGATATGACTCTGGGGCTTCCGACCTTCGTCGGCGACGACGTCAAGGAGATGCGCGAAGCGGCACGCGCCAACCTTGGCCTGTACACGACGTTCCCGTTCTTCCAGAGGCTTTTCCGCGCGAGCGGTTCGCGTCCGAAGCCGATCAGATGGAAAAGGGAGGCGGAGGCGCTGCGCTGAGTGACCGAATGCTGGATGCCGTCTGTCTCACCGGGCCGATGCGCGCTGCCGGGAACAGCTCGGGGCGTTTCGCAGCGCCGGCGTCGACCTGCCGATCCTCGTCGCCCCGATCGGTGTCGACGGCGCGCGCGGCGTGATCAAGGCGTTTGGGTGTTAGCGTAGGGAGACTCGATCAACTCTCTTGGTGGCAGTGAGTGCCGCGGAGGCCGCCCATGGTGACCAAGGACTTTCCGATCTTTGACTGTGACAGCCATGTCGTCGAGCCGCCAGAGATCTGGGACGAGTACGTGCCCAGCGCCATCCGTGCGCGGGTGAAGACGCAGTTTCACTTCCACACGGACACGGACGTGCTTCACATCAATGGCCGGGTGGTCCCCGCCACGCGCGAGCGGTCCAACGCCGCGGAGGTGGGCTGGCCACGCTGGAGCAAGAAAGAGGTGGGGGCGCTGGTTCCCGGCACCGAGGAATGGCAGCGGAAGTTCGGGCGCCTGGCCGGATGCCGCGAGCCTCAGGCCCGGCTGCGTGACATGGACGCGCTCGGCACCGATCAGGTGATGCTCTTCCCGACCTGGTTCGTCCGCCTGGCCCTCGTCAAGGACGCCGAGGCGGCCGGCGCGCTGGCCCGCGCCTACAACGACTGGGTCTACGACTACTGCGCGGCCAACCGGCAGCGGCTCTTCCCCTGCGCCGTCCTCGCCATCCAGAGCGTCGAGCAGTCGATCGCCGAGCTGCGGCGGGTGGCCAAGCGAGGCTTCAAGGCCGCGGCCATCCGGCCCTGTTTCTGGAACGGGCGGTATCCCACGCTGCCCGAGTTCGATCCTCTCTGGCGGGAGTTCGAAGACCTCGGCGTGGTGCTCGCCATGCATACCTTTCCCTCGCGGGAGGCCTTGACCCCGGAGTGGGGCGAGCGCATCGCTCGGACGCGCGGGAGCGGCCACGGTCTGCTCTTCACGGACGAGGCCGTCGTCTATTCCCCGGGCCAGTTCCTGAGCAACATCGTGTTCAGCATGGAGCCCAGCATCGATGCGTCCGAAGCGCTCGGCTTCATCTTCGAGGCCATGACCTGGCTCACCACGGTGCTGATGACGGGATGGCTCGACAAGTTCCCGCGCCTGCGGGCGGCGGTGCTCGAGTCCAACGCCACCTGGCTGCCGCTCGTGCTCAGCCGGAGCCGGAACTTCCTCGATCTCTACGCCTTCCAGCGCGGACCCAAGGTGCGAGATCCCTACGAGGTGTTCTACGAGCGCTGCTTCATCGCCTTCGAGGGTGACGAGGAGCCCGTCTACCGCATGTGGGATCACTACGAGAACGTGGGACTGTGGTCCTCGGACTACCCGCATCACGACGCCGAGGACGGCTGGGAGGCGCTCGAGCTCATGGCGCGACACAAGGTGCCCGTCGCGGTCCAGCGCAAGCTGCTCGGGGAGAACGCGAGGCGCCTCTACGGCATCGAGCCCGTCATGGTGGTCACCGAGCGCGTCGAGCAGTACGAGCCGGCCAAGCTGCCCTGGTAGCGCGCCGCTACGCGCGCAGGAAGCTGCGGACCAGCTCCGCCACCAGGGCCGGCTGCTCGAGATGCGGCGCGTGGCCGGCGTCCTTCACCGTCTCCACGCGGGCGCCCGCGATCTGGCGCATGAAGTCCTCGGCGTAGACTGGCGGCACCAGGCGATCCTCGGCGCCCCAGATCAGAAGCGTGGGCGCCTTCACGCGGTGGATGCGCTTCTTCAGGCCTTTGTCAGGGATGGGCCAGATGAATTTCCCCGTGGAGCCCATGGCCCAGGTGAGGCCGACCTGCGCGGTGACGCGCGCCTCCTCGTCTTTCGGCTCGGCGAACATGACGCGCGCGGCGGCGCTCGCGGGATCGCGGAACACATGGCCGGGCAGCTCCTGCGGGTTGAGCATCATCCAGTTGGTGACGGGGGCGTCGTCGCGCCAGAGACCGATCGGATCGATGAGGGCGAGGCGGCCGGCGCGGCGCGGGTAGGCCGCGGCCACCTCGCAGGCGACCATGGCGCCGAAGGAGTGGCCCACGAAGGCCGCGCCCTCGAGGCCCAGCTGCTCCAGCAGCTCCTCGTAACAGAGGATCAGGTCCCAGAGGCCGTCCAGGTTATAGATGTCGTCGGCCGCGCCGGGGCTCGTTCCGGGATGCTCGGGGGCATGAACGGTGAAATGCTGAGCGAGCGCGTCGAGGAACGGATCCCAGTGGAGGCCCCAGGGGCCGTGGAAGAAGACGAGGTTGGGACCGGCGCCCTTGGAGAGGACGCGCATGCGGACGCGACCCTGCCAGACGGGGAGCACGCGCGCTTGCGTGCCGTTGAGGCTGCTCATCGCGCGGTCACCGCGGGCTCGGAGCGCGCGCGCAGCTTCTCCGGCCACCAGTGGTTGACCCAGCCCTCGTCCTCCCAGAAGCCGCGGAGAGACGGGAGCACCTCGCGGGAGAAGAGATCCATGTTCTGCAGGGTCAGCTCGTGGGGCATGGAGCCGATCTGCAGGAGCACCATCAGGTTGCCAACGCGGAGACCCTTGACCACCTCTTCCTCGAGGCGCTGGCGCACGGTGGCGGGGCTGCCCGCGATGACATAACCCTTCTCGACGAAGTCGCGGTAGCGCAGCTCCTTGGGATTCTCCGGCCGCCGCATGGGGTTGCGCGCGGTGGCCTGGAGGCTGCGGTAGTCCTGGTTGCCCGGCGGCGCGAACCACGCGGCGGGGACGTGGAGGCACTTGTGATAGAAGTACTCCACGTGCCGCGCGTAGAGCTCCTCCGCGCGCGCGTCGGTGTCGGCCACCGCCACCAGCTGCAGGAAGCCCGCGCGATACGGATTGGCCTCGCGCCCCTTCTTGGTCACCACGTCCCAGTAGCCGTTCATCATGCCCTTGGCCGATTTGGCGCCCGAGTAGCTGAGGAAGCAGTAGCAGACCTCGTTCTCGACGGCGAAGTCGAAGGTGCTGATGCTGCCCGAGCCCGGCACCCACACGGGCGGATGCGGCTGCTGGATGGGACGGGGCCACAGGTTCACGTTGGCGAGCTGGTAGTAGCGGCCGTTCCACGCGAAGATCTCGCGCGCCTGCCAGGCCTTCATGGTCAAGGCGAAGGCCTCGCGGTAGCGCTCGCGATGCTCCATGGGCGTGATGCCGTAGCAGAGGTTGACGTCCATGGGGCTGCCCAGGGGCAGGCCCGCCACGAGCCGCCCGCCGCTGATGCAGTCGAGCATGGCGTACTCTTCGGCCACGCGGATGGGCGGGTTCGAGGTGGGGAGCGTGGCGCCCATCTGCACGATGGCCACGGGCAGATCCTGGGTGGCCCGGGCGAGCACGCTGCCCATCAGGTTGGGGCTGGGCATGAAGCCGTAGGCGTTCTGGTGGTGCTCGTTGGTGCACACCCCGTCGAAGCCGGCGCGGGCCGCGAAGAGCAGCTCGTCGAGCGTCCAGTTGTAGTACTGCCCGACGCGGGCGGGGTCGGCCAGCTCCCACCAGGGCGGCGTCACCCACACGGATGGATAGCGCTTCTCGAAATCCTGGGGCAGCTCCCGGTGCGGCATCAGGTGGAAGGCGCTGATCTTCATCGATTTCCCTCGCAGGGCTCGGAGTAGGCTGGCGTGGCTTCTGGTGCCCCACAGTACTGCCGGGCTCATGGGAGTGTCAATCGGCACGCTCTCGGTGCCGACCCACTTTCACCGTCCACGGGTGTGCGGTAGACTCCCACTCTGCCTGGCAAGCTCGGCGGCCGGAGTGCGCTCGAGAACACGGTGGGGAAATGCAAAAGGGGGATCGGCATGCGCAAGGTTCGAGTGACCATCGCGGTGGCCGTGGTCGCCGCGTTGGCGTTTTCGGTATTCGCGCGGGCCCAGGAAGGGCCCGTCATGATCGGCTCGTCGATCCCGCTCACCGGGGGCGTGGCCACCTTCGGCCAGCATTCGCGCTGGGGCTCCGAGCTGGCCATTGCCGAGGCCAACGCCAAGGGCGGGGTGCTCGGGCGCAAGCTCGAGATCGACTTCCAGGACAATCGCTGCAACCCCGCGGAGGCCGTGAAGAGCGTCACCCAGATGCTCGCCGAGAAAAAGTACGTCGCCATCCTCGACGGGCTGTGCAGCTCGGTGGTGCTGGCCATCATGCCGCTCGTCGAGCGGGCGGGGGTGCCGCTCGTGGTCGCCAACGCCTCGGCCACGTCGATCGCCGAGCGCTCAGGCGTGGGTGGCAACAAGTGGACCTTCAAGGTGAATCCGACGGACGCGAGCATGCTGGACGCGCTGATCGGCTGGCTCGACAAGGATGGCAAGGCCAACAACATCGCCTTTCTCGGCGAGGATACGGATTTTGGCCGCGCCGGATCAACCGGGCTCGAGAACGCGCTGAAGAAGCGGAACCTCAAGCTCGCCACGGTGGACTTCTTCCAGAAGGGTGCCCCGGACTTCACCCCCGTGTTCACCAAGATCAAGGCGAAGAAGCCCGCCTTGCTGGCTCTCTACGCGGTCGATGCCGATTTCCAGAACGCGATGCGCCAGTGGTACAGCCTCGGGGGCGGCGTTCCCCTGACCGGCCGCGTGCTCGTGGACCAGGTGCCCAAGGAGATCATGGATAGTGGTTTCCTGGACGGCACGACCTCGGTCCAGCCGTATGATCCCTCGGTCGATACGCCCGGCAACCGGGCGTTCGTCGAGGCGTTCAAGAAGCTGCACAACGTGCCGCCGATCCTCGTCAGCTTCGAGGCGTACGAGGCGACCAAGGTGCTGATCGACGCCATCCGGCGCGCGGGCAGCACCAATCCGGCGGCCGTTCGCGATGCCCTCGTCACCACCAAGCTGCCGTCTATGCTCGGGACCACCATCGAGTTCGACGATCACAACCTCGCCCACAACAACGCGATCATCCTGACCATCAAGGGCGGCAAGGTCGTGATCGTGGGGATGAGCAAGACCTGATGCATCGTCGTCAGTGGACCTGAGCTTCTACATCCAGCTCCTGCTCAACGGCATCGTGATCGGTGTGATCTACGCGCTGGTCGCGATGGGGCTCTCGCTGATCTTCGGCGTCCTGGAGATCGTCAACTTCGCCCATGGCGAGTTCTACATGCTGGGCGCCATGCTCGCCTACTTCCTCTCCATGAACGTGGGCCTGGGCTACTGGCCGACCGTGCTGGTGGTGACGGCGGTCGCGGTGGCCCTCGGCTATGTCCTCTACGAGGCCCTGCTCGGCTCGCTGCGCGCCCAGAGCTTCGAGCGCAGCATCCTGCTGACTCTCGGCCTGTCCATGGTCCTGCAGAACGGGGCGGTGTTTCTGTTCACCACGACGCCCAGGATGATGCAGACGCCCTATAGCTACCGCAACATCATCCTGGGTGACGTGCGCGTGTCCGTCATGCGCCTGTTCGCCCTCGGCCTGGGCCTCCTCGCCTTTGGCGCGCTCTATCTGATCCTCTACCGCACCCGCGTGGGCAGGGCGATGCGCGGCGCCGCGCAGAACCGCGAGGCCGCCTTGATGGTGGGCATCGACCCGCGGGCCGTGTCGCGCCTGGCCGTGGCCATCGGCATCGGGCTGTCGGGTCTGGCCGGCGCGGCCCTCGCCCCCGTCTATGCCGTGCATCCCCTCATGGGCTTCAGCTTCGTGTTCAAGGCCTTCGCGATCATCATCATCGGCGGACTGGGCAATATCTCCGGCGCGGCCATCGCCGCCGTGGCCCTGGGCATCCTGGAAAGCGTGGCGGGCGGGTTTCTTCCGCTCGTCATGGCCGACGCGCTCGCCTTCATCGCCATGATCGTGATCTTGTTGTTGCGGCCGCAGGGCCTGTTTGGACGCGGGGTCCGGGTGTGAGGGCCGGATGGCTGCGCGCGCTCCTGGTCGTGCTCGGGGTGGCCGCGCTCTTCGCGATCCCCAAAGTGACGGGCAACGAGTATGTGCTGGCGCTCGGGGTCAGCTTCGCCACCTTCTCCGTGCTCTCCGGCGGCTTGAACCTGGTGTACGGCTATACCGGATTGCTCTCCTTTGCCCAGGTCGGCTTCTTCGGGATCGGCGGCTACACGGCGGCGCTGCTCGTGACGGAGCAGGGCTGGTCGCTATGGGCGGGCGCGGTGGCGGGCGGCGTGCTCGCGGCCCTTGTCGGTCTCGTGATCGGCTACTCGTCGCTGCGGCTGTCGCGCCATGCCTTTGCCATCGTCAGCCTCAGCTTCGCGCTGCTGTGCCTCATCGTGGCGCTCGAGTGGGTGTCGCTCACCCGGGGCGCGATGGGCATTCCCGGCCTGCCCATCCCGACCTTGAGCCTGCCCGGCGGCCTGCGCTGGCGGCTCGGGCGACCGGCAGACTTCTACTTTCTGCTGGTGGGTTTCGCGGTGGTCGCCCATGCCATCATCTACCTGGTCGTGACCTCGCGGCTCGGGCGCGCCATGCGGGCGATCAAGCTGAACGAGCCGCTGGCCCAGTCGCAAGGCGTCAACCCGCTGAGCTACAAGCTGCTCGCCATCGCGCTGTCCGCGCTGCTCGCGGGCATCGTGGGCGGCCTGTTCGTGTTCTACCTCACGATCGTCGACCCCTCGATCTTCGACTTCTACTACACCGAAACCATGCTGATCATGGTGATCATCGGCGGGCCCGGCAGCTTCTGGGGCGTGCTGGGCAGCAGCGCCGTGCTCGCCGCGCTCCCCGACCTGCTTCGCTTCACCACCGATTTGCGCATGGTGCTCTACGGCGCCGTGCTGATCGTGGCCATGCTGCTGTTTCCCGGCGGGGTAGGCGGCTGGCTCCAGCGCCGTCGCCGGGCGCGGTGGCGTCGGCCAGAGGTGATGGCTCCATGACGGCGGTGCTGCTGCAGGTGAGGGGCCTGACGAAGCGGTACCTGGGCCTGACCGCGGTCGACGATGTGTCGTACGAAGTGGAGGCGGGGACTGTCGTAGGGCTGATCGGTCCGAACGGCTCGGGGAAGAGCACCATCGTCGATTGCATCAGCGGCTTTCAGCCGGCCGATGGCGGCCGCTGGTTCCTCGATGGCCACGAGCTGACGGACCTGTCTCCCCACCGGATTGCCCGCGCCGGCATGACCCGTACCTTCCAGACCGTCCGCGCCTACGACGAGCTGACCCTCCTGGACAATCTCTGTGTCGCGGCGCAGGAAAGCGATGGGGTCGGATGGCTGCAGGCACTCGGGCGCGGCTCCCGACTGCGCGGGGCGGAGAGGGCGGCGGAGGCGCGCGGCCGCGATTTGCTCGCCACGGTGGGGCTGGCCGACTATGCGGGGGCGCCGGCGGGGATACTGTCCTACGGTCAGCGCAAGCTTCTCGCCATCGCCGCCAGCATGATGGCGCGCCCGAAGCTGGTCGTGCTCGACGAGCCCGTGGCCGGGGTCAATCCCACGATGATCCGGCGCATCGAAGAGGTGATCCACCGGCTGAATGCCGAAGGCGTGACGCTGATCATCGTCGAGCACAACGTGGACTTCATCATGTCGCTGTGTCGTCGCGTGATCGTGCTGGAAGCCGGTGGCAAGATCGCCGACGGGCCGCCCGCCGTGATCCGGAGCGACCCGCGTGTCCTCGCCGCCTATCTCGGCCAGAGAGGCGCCGCCGAGCTGGGTCACGGCCGTCGCTGACATGGCCGCCGCTGACATGGCCGCCGATGGCATCATCCTGGAGCTCGATGGGCTGTCCGTCGGCTACACTGATGAGCCCGTCGTGGTGGACTTCTCGACCGCCATTCGTGTCGGCAGTGTCACCACGGTGATCGGGCCGAACGGAGCGGGAAAGTCCACGCTGCTGCGCGCCGTCTATGGGCTGACCCGGCACTTCGCCGGGAGCGTGCGCTTCTTCGGCCAGGCCATCGAGCGCCTGCCACCCCGGGAGCGCCTGAAGCTCGGGATCGGGTTCGTGCCACAGGGCCGCTGCAATTTCCCGCTGATGACGGTGCGGGAGAATCTCGAGCTGGGCGCCTACACGCTGCGTGGTCCGGCGGTGGCCGCCGCCGTCGAGCGGGCCCTGGCGCAGTTTCCCCCGCTCGCGTCGAAGCTCTCCGTGCTGGCCGGCAATCTCAGCGGCGGCGAGCAGCAAATCCTGGAAACGGCCATGGTGCTGGAGGCGGGACCGAGGCTGCTCCTCCTCGACGAGCCGTCGCTCGGCCTGTCGCCCGCCAATCAGGATCAGATCTTCGCCACCATCGCCGAGCTGCGCGGTCGCGGGCTGACCATCCTGGTCGTCGAGCAGAATGCCCACGGCGCCTTGCAGATCTCCGACACCGGCATCGTCATGGAGCTCGGCCGCCTCTTCATGGCCGGTCCGGCCGCCGAGGTGATCGCCGATCCGCGGATCAAGGTGGCGTATCTGGGCGGTGAGGGGACCGACCGGCGCTAGGTCACTCGCCCGGTGCGTGCCGGGGTCGCGGCGCGGATGGCCGTCCGGGCCGCGTCCGCCTCCGCGGGCGGGAGCTGGGTGATGCGAACGGCCCGCTCCACGAATCGGTCCTCCTCGCCCACGATCAGCAAGTCCAGGAACCTCATCATGCCCAGGCTCGAGGCGCGACGGCCGGAGGCCGCGGCCCGCGTGGCCTGCTTGCCGAGCAGGATCGAGATGCTGCGCGTGACGCGCGGCACTACGTGAGAGGCTGGCTCGTCGTCGATCTGAACCCGATACACACCCTCGGGGTCCACGCCCTCGACGCTCAGCGGCTGCGCGCGACACACGCTGACCACCATGCGGGTTTCGCCGGTGCGAGGATCGTGGCGGGCGTCGAGGACGGTCAGGCCCTTGTTGCTCGGCTGCCGGACCAAAGGTGCCTCCACCGTCTCCGCCTTGAAGCGAAGCGTCACCTGTGAGCTCGGCGAAAGAGGCGGCACGGTGATGAAGGCCTCCCTCACCACATGCACCAGCTCTTCGGCGCCCATCCAGACGCTGCCGAACGGTTGCCGCTGCTCGACCACCATGCCGGCGATGCGCCGCGCGGTGGGATTGGCCACCGTCACCTCTCGGCCGCCATCCCGAACCTGGAAGACGAGCGCCTCGTAGTCGGCCATGCGCTGGTACAGCTCGCGCTGCGTGGCGATCCAGAAGTTGCTCCGCTCCGCCAGGTTGATCGCGTAGCGGAGATAGTCGAGCGTGCCCTTGCCCTCGTTCAGGGAGGGATCGAGGGCCAGCTCGGGATGATACTGAAAGCTGTAGACGCCGTTCTCCAGGTGATCGTCGACGCCGCCCACACGGGCGCTGTGGCCGCCGAAGATCGTCTCGACCAGCTCGTAGGCGGCGTCGAACTCGTGCGTGCGGTCCCAGCCGCGGAGGGGGCGCCACTCCGCGTCGGTGGTGACGACGGGGTGGAAGGGGAACCAGATCCCCGGGGTGGCGATCGTGCGCCGGACATCGGTGACGTAGGTGAGCGGCCGGTTGCCGATCGGCCCGCCCACCATCACGTCCGGGTTCTGCACCCCGTACTCGATCATGTGGTAGTAGCAGAACGTGCACAGGCCGAGGATCCGCTCGTCGTGCGCGTAGAGATAGTCCATGGCGTCGATCGTCTCGGGGTGCATGTGCCCGCCCGCGTGGCGGCCGCCGGTGTGGACGGCGAAGCCCAGGTTCTCCGCGGCGTTGCGCACGTGCTCGTAGAGCCCCGTGCCACGGATGGCGGTCGGCGGGTCGCCGATGGAGCTGTCGTTGTGCAGGGCGGGCTCGATGAAGCTGTGGCGGGTCGTGCGGGCCACCCATTCCCGGGCCATCGCCTCGCTGATGTTGGTCGAGAAGGCCGGGTCTTCGATGTCGTAGCTGGCGGGGATGAGGTTCTCGATCTGATAGTCGAGAAAGTTGAAGTCGAGCATCCCGTGGACATCATGGCGGAACGAGAGCACGGCTTCGTATGCCCCGAACGAGCGCAGGCGAGTCTGCCACAGGGGCTCGAGTCCGACCTCCAGGAGCAGGCGCCGCAGAAAGAAGAGCAGCGTGTCGCCCCAGTGTGTGGGGTTGGCCCAGTGGCGGACCGCTTCCACGTTCAGGTGCGCCTGGAGCATGCCGCCCACGAGCTCGAGCGCCTGGTTGGCCACGTAGGCCGTGCGGTCGGTGAGGACGATGGCAGGGCCCACGGTCGTCGCCGTGGCCGTGGCGGCGCTCGTCAGATCGCCCGTCAGCTCCACCAGGTCAGCAAGCACTCGGCTTCCCGGCGCGGGCTCGATCTGCTGTACGGGGTGGCCGGCAAAGCCGCTCACGTAGAGGCTCTCCCAGGCCGAGTTCGCGAAAGGGGAGCCCGGCCGCCAGCGCCACCCTGTATAGCCGGTGACGGCTGTTGGCGTGCAGGCGGTCAATCCGAGCAGAGACGGGGGGAAGTTTGTCTTGCCCGTGACGATCAGACGGCGATCGGCACCGCGCAGCCAGCCCTCGATTCGCCCGATGGTCTCGCTCGCGAGGTGCGCGGCGTTCGGGACGAGGACGGCTCGATATCCCCCGAGCCGGGCGTCATCGAGATCGGCTTCCTCGATGACGTCATGCTTGAGATTGCACCGGCCGAGCAGAACACTTGCCGCCGCCGGCGCGAGATAGGCGTATTCACCCTTGAGCCAGGTGCGCGGGCGCCCCCAGGCGTCGGTGAACGTGTAGGTCTCGCCGCGCGCGGTGGCCTCGGCCGCGTAGGCGTCGCGGCTCCGTCGGCTGAACAGGACGGCGATGTCATGCCCTCGTGGGCGGATCCATTCCTGCACAGGCGCACCTCATGTCGATTGATGGGCAGAGCGGGCCGGGCGACCGCAGTCGTGTAATCTAACCCAACCTCGAAAACGGGACAATGCTGGCGCGCGGGCACGCCGGCTTCAATCACCCCGTGTTCGCTGGAGCTGTGTCGGCACTGACGGGCCCGGGCGCAGGGTGAGACCGGCGATGGGGACGATGCGGGCGCCCGGAAGTACCGTGAGCCGGCTCTGGGCCACGGCCGACACGATGAGCTGCATCTCTGTAGTGGCAAAGACGCTGCCGACGCAGCGGCGAGGGCCGCCGCCGAAAGGAAAGTGGGCGAACGCAGGGCGGGCAGCCGCCCGCGCGGCCGTGAAGCGGTCGGGATCGAAGCGCTCGGGGGCTTCCCAGACGTCCGGGTGGCGATGGGTGAGATAAGGGCTCAACAGCACGAGGGCGCCGGCGGGGATGTTGTAGCCGCCGATCATGTCGTCCTCGACGGGCGTGCGCGCGGTGAGCCAGGTGGGTGGGTAGAGGCGCAAGACCTCCTCGATCACCCTCCGTGTGTAGCCGAGACGAGGAAGAGCGTCGACGCCAGGAGTATGGCTGCCTGCCGCGCGGCACTCCTCTTCGAGCTGCTCCCGGGCATCGGATTGCTCCGACAGCACATACCAGATCCAGGCGAGCGCGCTCGCGGTGGTCGTATGGCCGGCGACCAGGACGGTCTTAAGCTCGTCGTGTAGCTCGGCGTCGGAGAGTGGTCCGCTCGCGGCGGCCGCCGGTGAGGCCAGGAGCGCGGCGAGCAGCGTCCCCGCAGGCGGCGTCGAGCGATGGGTCTCCCGCACTTTCCCCGAGACGAAGGTGTTGATCGAGTCGAGAGCCCGCCGATAGCGGATTCCGCCAGGGGTGGGAACCTCGAGCCAGCCGAACGCGCTCCAGAGGCGGCGGTCCACGTGGCCTACGGCAACGTCGAGCGCTTTGCGGAGAGTCTCGACCTCTGCGGGGTGGATCTCGTCGAAGCACGCCCGGATGATGATCGTCTGCGTGAGGCGCCGCATTTCGCTGACCATCTCGACAACTGCGCCGCGCTCGGCCAGAGGTCGCCATCGCTCGAGCATCTCCTCGGTGGCCCGGCGGACGACGGCGGCGAACTGCGGGTGGTGACCGGGCTGGAAGGCGGGCTGCACCTGCCGCCGGCGCCGGCGCCAGCGGTCGCCATCGACCACCGTCAAGCTGTCGCCGAAGAGCGCGCGCACGCGTGTCGCAGGCGGGCCCTTGGCATAGGCGTGGGCACGGTCCTGCAGGACGTGCCTGACGTGGTCGGGGTGGCGCAGCAGGTAGACGTGATGCACGCCGAGCCGCATGGAGACGACGTCGCCATAGCGCTGCGCGCTATCCCTGAAGAAGCGCAGGGGATCGCGCCGCGCCTTCGGGAAGACGCCCACGAGCGGATAGCCCGTGGGGCCGGGTGGGACGCCGGATGTGGCGACCGCCATCTGCGCGCCCTCTCAGGCGGCGCGAGACCGATAAGCGGGAGGCGGAGGGGCGTAGCCGTGGACGACGAACCAGTCCACGGCATCGCGCAGCGCTTGCTCCACCGGCGTTTGGAACAGCCCAAGCTCCCGCACCGCCTTCTCCGCGCTGAAGTACATGTGCTTGCGCGCCATGCGGGCGCCGGTGAGCGGCACGCGGGGCGAGTGGCCGGTGGCGCGCGCCATCCCCTCGCTGGCCAGTGCCACGAGATAGACCAGGGCATGGGGCGCGCGCAGGCGCGGGGCGCGGATGCCCGTGATCCGCTCCAGTATGCGGAAGACCTCGGTGAGTGAATGGTTCTCGCCGCCCAGGATGTACTTCTGGCCGGGGCGGCCGAGCGACGCGGCCAGGAGATGCCCGCGCGCGACATCGGCCACGTGGACCAGATTGAGCCCGGTATCGAGCGTGGCGAACATGCGCCCGAGGAGATAGTCGAGGACCATCTGGCCCGTAGGGGTGGGCTTGACGTCCCATGGCCCGAAGGGAGCGCTCGGATTGACGATCACGACGGGCAGGCCGCGGGCGGCGTATTCCTCGGCCAGGCGCTCGGCGATGAACTTCGACCGCTTGTAAGGCCCGATCATGTCGTCGAAGCTCACGGGCGTGGTCTCGGTGCCGGGCCCGCCCTCTCTGGGCAGTCCGAGCGTGCCGACGCTCGAGGTGTAGACGACGCGCTCGACACCGGCCCGCGCGCAGGCCTCGAGCACGGTGCGCGTGCCGTCCACGTTGTTGCGGTAGATCTCACCTGGATCGCGGGCCCAGAGCCGATAGTCACCGGCCACGTGGAAGACCCTCGCGCAGCCCGTGAGCGCCGCGGCCACGAAGTCGGGCTCGAGGATGTCGCCGCGCACCACCTCGACCGGGCAACCCTCGAGCGCCCTGAGGTTGCTCGCCGGGCGGGCGAGGACCCGGACGCGATAGCCGTCGGCGACGAGCAGGCGCGCCACGTTGGCTCCCACGAAGCCGGTGGCGCCGGTGACCAGTACATCCATGTGTGGTGCCACTCCCGAGCTCAGCTTACTCCTGCCGCGGGGGGTTGCTATCATAGTGGCGAGTCCCCAGCAGGAAGACTCAGGAGCGCCCATGGCAGTGAAGCGGCTCGGCATCCTTACCGGCGGCGGCGACGTACCCGGCTTGAACTCCGTGATCAAATCGGTGGTGTACAGGGGCAGCGAGCTCGGTTACGAGGTGGTCGGGATCCGACGCGGCTGGGAAGGCTTGACCCACGTCGATCTTCAAGATCCGGCGAGCCGTGCGCGCTACGTGCTGCCCTTGAACCGCCAGAACACCCGCACGATCGACCGCACCGGCGGCACCTACCTGCACACCTCGCGCACCAGCCCGTCCCGGATGCTCGCGCTTCCCCCCGCGCTCGCGGGACAGGAGTTTCCGACGGCGGGTTCTCCGAGCACCGGCATCACCTATGACGTCACCAAGGCGGTGCAGCGGAATATCGAGTCGCTGGCGCTCGATTACCTGGTCGCCATCGGCGGCGATGACACGCTCGGGTACGCGGCGGAGCTCGCCCGGCGGGGCATGCCCGTGATTGCCGTGCCCAAGACAATGGACAACGATGTGCGCGGCACGGAGTATTGTATCGGCTTTTCCACCGCGATCACCCGCGCCATGGATGCCATCGAGCGACAGCGGACCACGGTCGGCTCCCACGAGCGCATCGGCATTTTCCGAGTGTTCGGGCGCGATGCCGGGTACACGGCGCTCTACACCGCGTACGTCACGTCGCTTCGGTGCTGCATTCCGGAATATCGCGTGGACCTCGCGAAGCTGATCGAGCTGCTCATGGCCGACAAGCGCAATAACCCGAGCAACTATGCGCTCGTGATCGTCTCCGAGGGCGCGGAATGGGAAGGCTACACGGTGAAGGAATACGGTCCCGCCGACGCGTTCGGCCATCGCAAGAAGATGAGCGTCGCCGAGGATCTGAGCAACGAGATCAAGGCGGCCACCGGCGAAGAGACGATCGTCAGCGACCTGACCTACGAGCTGCGCTCCGGCAGCCCGGACTCCGTGGACCGCATGGTGGCCTCGACGTTCGCGGACATGGCCGTGGATGCCATCCACGAGGGCAAGCAAAGCCTGATGACCGCCGTCAGCGGCGGCTGCTTTGCCTTGCAGCCGATTCCCGATCCGGCGCTCGGGCCGCGCAAGGTGGATGTGGCCACGATGTACAACACCGAGCGCTACCGCCCGACGTATGATCGCAAGCTGGGTCTGCCGATCTTCCTCACGCGGGAGTAGCCGTCAAGGCACTTGTGATATGTACTCCACGTGAGTGTCTTCGGCGCGCGCGTGCCCCGGAAGGAAGACGGCCGGCTCGTTACCGGGCGGGGGCGGTACGTCAGCGACGTGGAGATGCCGAGGATGCTCCACGTCGCCTTCGTGCGGAGCGTGCATGCTCATGCGCGCATCCTGGGTGTTGACGCGAGGGCGGCCATGGCCTGCCCGGGCGTGGTCGCTGTGGCCACGGGCGCCGATGCAGATATCGCGAGGCGTCGGATCCGCGCCAAGTCGGCGCTGCCGGGCTATGTCGAGACAGAACAGCCGGTGCTGGCGTGGCCGGAGACGCGCTTCGCCGGCGAGGCGGTGGCGGCTGTCGTGGCGGCAGACCGGTATGCGGCCGAGGACGCCGCCGCCCTCGTGGCCGTGGACGCTGAGCCGCTCCCGGCGGCGGTCGATGTGATTGGCGCGCGAAGCGGCGCGGTCGTGCACGCGGGCGCGGCCGACAATGTCCTCCTCTCGCGTCGCTTCGAGAGCGGCGAGGTGGAGAAGGTGCTGGCGGAATCCGCCGTGGTGATCGAGCGCACGTTCCGCACGAATCGCCAGACGGCCGCGCCGCTCGAGGGGCGGGGCGGCGTCGCGGAGTGGAGCGCGGGCGAGGGGAAGCTGACGCTCTGGTCCGGCACGCAGGTGCCGCATCTGGCCCGTCACGGGCTGGCGGAGATCCTCGGCCTCGCCGAGAACCGCGTCCGGGTGATCGCGCCCGATGTCGGCGGCGGCTTCGGCGTCAAGGCCATCCTCTATCCGGAAGATGTGGTCCTGTGTCTCCTGGCCATGCGGCTGGGGCGGGCCGTGAAGTGGGTGGAGCAGCGGCGGGAAGGGCTGGTGGCCGCGGCCCACGCGCGCGATCACCACTACGCGGTGCGCGTGGGCTTCGATCGCGCGGGTCGCCTGCTCGCCATGGACGCGCGGATCGCGTGCAACGCAGGCGCGTACTCCGTCTATCCGTGGACGGCGGGTCTCGAGGCGCTCATGGCGGGCGGTCTGCTCGCGGGCCCGTACAAGCTGGCGCACTACCGCTGCGAGGTGGCGGCCGTCGCCACCCACACGACGCCGGCAGGCCCCTATCGTGGCGTCGCGCGGCCGGCGACCACGTTCGTGATGGAGCGCGTGCTCGATCTCGGCGCCGCGGCGCTCGGCCTCGATCCCGTCGAGGTCAGACGCCTCAACCTGGTCGGGCCCGCCGATCTGCCCTACACCTCGGCCACGCGTCTCGTGCACGACAGCCCGACCTATCCCGTGTGCTTCGAGAAAGTCTTGGAAGCGATCGGCTACGAAGCCTTCCGTGCCGAGCAGGCGCGCGCACGCGCGGAGGGCCGCTATCTCGGCATCGGCTTCGCCAACTACAACGAGCTGACGGGCCTCGGCCAGGCGGCCTCCGCGGGCCCGCGCATGCCGTTTCGCACGGGCCACGAGGGCGTGACCGTGCGCATGGATCCCTCGGGGGCGGTGACGGTGCTGGCCGGGGTGACGTCACAGGGACAGGGAGTCGAGACCACCATGGCGCAGATCGTGGCCTCGGAGCTGGGCGCGCCGCTCGACACAGTCACGGTCGTCCTCGGCGACACGGACGCCACGCCGTTCGGCCTGGGCGCCTTCGCCTCGCGCCAGGCGGTCATCGGCGGCGGCGCCGCCATCCGCGCGGGGCAGGCGCTTCGCGAGAAGATCACGCGCATCGCCGCGCACCTGCTGGAGGCCGCGCGCGAGGATCTGGAGGTAGCCGACGGCCGCGTGACCGTCAAGGGAGTGCCCGAGCGCGCGGTGTCGCTCGCCGAGGTGGCGCGCGTCGCGTGCCTCGAGACGCAGCGGCTGCCCACCGACACGGAGCCCGGCCTCGAGGCGACGCGCTTCTACGATCCGATCCGCGGGACGTTCGCCGCCGGCTCTCAGGCTGCCATCGTCGAGGTGGATCCGGGGATCGGCACGGTGGCGATTCTTCGCTACGTCTGCGTCGAGGACACCGGGCGCGTGATCAACCCGGCGATCGTCGAGGGACAGGTGCAGGGAGCGATCGCCCAGGGCATCGCGGGCGCGCTCTCCGAGCACTTGATCTATGACCAAGCCGGTCAGCTCCTCACGGGCACCTTGATGGACTACGCGCTACCCACCGCGGCGGACCTGCCGCCCTTCGAGATCGATCACATCGAGGAGCCGGCGGAGAACCTGGCCGGTGTGCGCGGCGTCGGCGAGGGCGGCACCCTCGGCCCCGCCGCCGCGCTCGCCAATGCCGTGGCCGACGCGCTCGCGCCGTTCGGGATCGAGCCCAACGAGCTGCCGCTCACTCCCGCGCGCCTCTGGGGCTGGTGCGCAGCCGCGGCGGTCCGCCCCCCCTGATCCATCGCGCGCTGCTCGTCCGGGGCGCGGGTTCGAAATACCGACGACGTGGAAGCCTCTACCCGGCAGGTCGTTCCGATCTGTCCGCCTTCCGATTGTGCATGCCGTGAAATTTCATGTACTTGCCATACGGGCACGAGATATGCGGCTCATCGCTCGTAACTCGTCGGCGCTCGGCTCACCAGAGTTGAATCCAAGACCGAGGACTTCCAAATCCGAGGACTTCACCACATCCGAGGACTTCAAATGAAGCCAGGTGTGACTCGAGCACGGATGTTGCCGACAGCGTTCCTCGCCGGCCTGCTCTTCGTTGCGGGCGCGGCGGCTGCCACACCAGATGCCGCGCCAGACTCCGAGCCTTCAGTCACACCCGACCGCGTGATCGCCTCACTGGATCAGACTCTGGCGTGGTATCGACAGGCCCGCGTGGCGATGCGGGCCGTGGGCACGGTTTTCGCCCGAGAGGATGAGCAGACGGCGCTCGCCGTGCTCCGGCGCGCGTTCGAGGTGGCCCGGGCTCAGGCCGCCGTCCTGGCCGCCGGGAGCGGCCCCGCCACGGCGGCTCCGCGCGCGGAAGCAGGGCCAGTGGCTGGAAAGCGGGCGGAGGTGAATGCCGCGATCCAGACAGATCAGCAGGAAGTCGAGCGGCTTCGGCAGGGCCTCCGGACCGCGCCGGCCGCGCGGCGAGCAGCCGTGCAGGATGACCTCGCGGCGGCCACGAACCGGTTGGAGCTGGACCGCGTTCGCCTCGACTTCCTGACCAAGCTGGAGGAGTCCAAGGCATCGTCGCCCGATACCGAAGCGGATCTCGGGCGTCAGATCCAGACCCTGCAGGAATCGGTCCCGGAATTGCGCTCGATGAATACCTCGTCCCCGGCGGCCACGACTCCGGCCAGTGGAGCGACGGATGGCAACTGGGGGTCGGTCCATCGCTTGATCGGGATCTACCACGCGCGGAGCAGCCTGGACCAGCTGGGCGAGAGCACGAAAGCGCTCGAGCGAAGGATCGGGAGCGACCTGCAGGCCGCCCAGGGAAGCCTGCGTCCGATCATGGGCCAGCTGCGCGCGCTGACTGCCGATCCTTCTCCCGGCGGATCGCTGGCCGACGGTCAGCGGCAGTTCCGCGACCTGCTGGAGCGAAGCAAGCAGCTGGGGGCGGTGGTGCTGTCCATGCGTGAAGAGTCGGCTCTCGTGCATCGGTTCGCCGGAGATCTCCAGGGCTGGAAGGGCGCGGTCGATCGTGACCGATGGCAAGTTCTGCAGGCCCTGGGGATCGGGCTCATCGGCGTCGTCATCGCCCTGGTCGCGATCCTCGTCGGCGGCATGCTGTTGCGCGTGGCCGCGGTGCGCTACGTGCACGATACGTACCGCCTGCGTCTCCTGCTCATGGCCCGCAATTTCGTCGTGGTGACGGCCATGGCGCTCGTGCTCGTCTTCCACTTCGCGAGCGAGCTCACGGCCCTGGTGACGGGGCTGGGATTCGCCGCGGCGGGCATCGCCTTCGCCCTTCAGAACGTGATCCTGGCCCTGGCGGGATACTTCTCGATGGTGGCGCCCAACGGTATCCGGGTGGGCGACCGGGTGAGCCTGCAGGGGCCCTTCGGCTACGTCCAGGGCGAGGTGCTCGACATCGGGCTCGTGCGTATTCGTCTGCGCGAGCTGGACGGCGAGGCGCTCCGCCCGACCGGCCGCATCGTCGTGTTTCCCAACTCGGTCGTGTTCACGGGGAGCTTCTTCAAGCATCCGCCCTCCCAAGACCGGGGGGAGGGACCACGTCCGGTGGAGCGGAGCGCCGCCTGATCACTTCTGGTCTGGCCGATGACGACGGAATCGGCCGCCCGGGCAAGAGCCCGGGCGGCCGATCTGCATCGACCGGCGAAGCTCTGGCGCTACCGCGAGACCGCGGAGGTCCGGTTGGCGTCCGCAGAGACTCGCGGCGCCTGGCCATCCTGGTTCTCCCGGGGCGCCTGCACGTCCTGATTTTCCCGCGGTGCCTGCACGTCCTGGTTCTCCCGGGGCGCCTGCACGTCCTGGTTCTCCCGGGGCGCCTGCACATCCTGGTTCTCCCGGGGCGCCTGGACATCCTGGTTCTCCCGCGGTGCCTGCACGTCCTGGTTCTGGCGGGGCGCCTGAACGTCCCCGTGCTCCCGTGGCGCCTGCACGTCCTGGTTCTCGCGCGCGGCGACCTGGGCCGCATCCTGGTGGATGCTCGTGAGGATGCGCGCGTCATGCGCCGCGCTCAGGGCAGGCGACAACGATACTGCGATGATCGCGCTGACGGCTACTGCAGCAATCTTTCTCATGCCTACGTCCCTTCCTTTCTGGACATGGGTCTCTACGTCTCGCTCTCTTTTTTCGCGCACCCTTGAGACGAGATGTCGGCCGGAAGGGATTGCGCCGCGCAAAATTTTCTTGTGGATGTCACAGAGCGAGAGCCGATTGTTCTAACTTGAAACATTGAAAAGACCAATGGAATCCAAGCCCCCGACCGGGCAGGCATCACGCCCGCGTGATACAGTCGCCCGGAGAGGAGAGCAGGAACATGAAAAGGCTCGGGATCGTGGTTGGGTTGATCGTGGCGGTGCTGGTCGTGGCCCTCGTCGTGCTGCGCGCGGTCGGGCTCGACCCCAACGAGCGCCGGGCCGGCTTGTGGCTCACGGGAGAGGTCATCACCACGCCCGTCACCGACTGGTCCTTCACCGACAAGTACCGCAACATCTACGTACAGACGAAGACCTGGTATCTCGTCCCGCACTCGGTGACGACCGGGTGCACAGCAAAGGACGGCAAGCTCTATCTGACCTCCATATACCGCCCCGGCCAGCAATTCCCCCGCGACAAGACCTGGAACCGGAATTTCACGCGCGATCCGCGGGTGCGGCTGAAGATCGGCGACAAGCTCTACGATCAGCAGCTGGCCCTGGTCATGGATGAGACCGAGAAGGACGCCGTGCTCGAGGCCAAGGCCAAGAAGTACCCGCAGCAGCCCGCGGTCGAGAAGAACCGCGTCTTTGTCTTCAAGGTCCTGCCGGGCTAGCGTAGAGGCGCTGATGAACGCGCCTCTGGGTCTCCACGCCCCCCTCACCCTGCCCTCTCCCCCTCCAGGGGAGAGGGATTTGGAGAGACGGCGCCCCGACCAGATCCACTACCTCGCCGAGAGATGGAAGGACATTTCGAATCCCTCTCCCCCAGTGGGGGAGAGGGCCGCAGTTCGAGCTGAGGGGCGCAGCCCCGAGGCGAGGGCTGAGTAAATTAGGGGGAGCGGGGCCTCGCGCAAGAGCCGATGGTGGCCGCGCGGCCTGCCCTGGCTCATCACCGCGGGCTGCTTCATCTACCTCTATAGCCGGCTCGCCCGGGCCGCCGCCGCCGAAGGGCGCGGGCTCGGCCCGTACCTCGCCGCCATCTTCGAGAACGTCAGCTGGTCACGCTGGCTCCTGCTGATGATCCCCTACTGCGCGCTCTTCGTGCTGATCGACAGCCTCGTCGTGTGGCGGGTGATCACCTGGTTCAACGCGCGGCTCCGTTACGCCGACGTGCTGCCCATCCGGGCCAGCGCCTACATCCTCTCCATCGTCAACGAGCAGGTCAGCAAGGGCGCCATCGCGCTCTACCTGAGCCGGCGCAACGGCATTCCCACCTGGGAAGTTGGCTCGAGCATGCTCTTCATCATGTTCTGCGAGTACTACTATCTGCTGATGTGGGCGACGGTGGGCGTGCTCTTGCAATGGGACCGGCTTCCCCAGGTGTTTCACGTCATCCCGTGGCTCGCCCTCATCTCCGCCGCCGTCTTCGTGGTCTTCCATCTCTTCTTCACGGGGCGGCTCTCGAGCGGACGCGTGGGATGGGGCGGGGCCGTGCGCAATCGCCCGCTCTTCCGCTCGTTCCGGCTGGCCAGGCTCCGCCACTACGCCGCGGTGATCGCGCTCCGCTCCCCCGCGATGCTGGCGGCGGTGGTGGTGTACGGGCTGGCCCTCAAGCTCTTCGGCGTGACGGTAGGCCTGGGCGAGATGCTGGGCTATCTGCCCGTGATCTTCTTCGGCGCGGCCATGCCCGGGCCCATGCACTCCGTGGCCATCGTGCTCTGGGTGCTCCTCTTCCCCGAGCGGCCCGGCGCCATGACCACCTTCGGCTTCGTCCAGCACAACTTCTTCATCCTCTTCAACGCGGGGATGGGTCTTCTGTTCCTTCGCCGGGCGACTCGCGAGCTTCTCGCGAAAGCGCCCTGACCGCCCGCAGCCGCTCGGCCATCGAGATCAGAGTGGTGACGACGAGGATCCAGACGAGGAGCGTGAGCAGGGGCTGAAGGAACGTGAGCCCGAGGCGGATGAGGATGTCGCCGCCGAGCGGGGCGAAGTAGAGGATGCCGTTGTACCGACCGAGCCGGCTCGTGCGAAGCCTGCGACCCCGGTGGAGCCAGTACGAGTCGACCACGTACTGGGCGAAGGCGATGGCGACGAGGACGGGCAGGATCCAGGGAAAAGCGCCGCGCGAGGCGCCGGCGGCCAGGCCGCTCGTGACGAAGAGGAAGTCCACCGTGTGGTCGAAGGTGGCGCCCGCCGCGCTCGCCGTGCCGCGGCGGCGGGCGAGGGGGCCATCGAGGAGATCCGTGGCCACGGCGACCGCGAACATCAGCGCGGCCAGCACCGCGTAGCGGGTGCCGCCTCGGGCCATGAGCAGCGCGAACGGCACGATCAGGAGCAGCCGGACGGCGGTCAGAGCATTGGCCATGAATGAGCAGTCGCGCGCTCGGAATTGTATCACCGTCGCCCTTGCGGCGCGGCGCCGGCACTGGGGCAAGTTGCGAGTTGATATGGCGAAGCAAATTGACCCAGTGCCCGGGGATCGGTAGCCTACGGCCAGCCATGGACGACCTCGCGATCCGCGGAGGGCTCGTCGTCGACGGAACCGGCGCGCCCGGACGTGAGGCCGACGTCTTCGTGGGCGATGAGCGCATCGTGGCCATCGAGCGGGGGGCGGGGCGCACGGCGCGCCGGACCATCGACGCCCGCGGCCAGGTCGTGGCGCCCGGGTTCATCGACATCCACACCCACTCGGATTTCACGCTGCCGTTGAACCCGCGCGCCGAAGGGAAGATCCGCCAGGGCGTGACCACCGAGGTCGTGGGCAACTGCGGCTTCTCCGTCGCGCCGGCGCTGCCCGGCACCTCCGCGCTCCTCGGAGACTACCTCGGGGCCAGCGCCCCCGGTCTGCCCTTCCAGGACGTGACGTTCGCCGAGTACCTCGACCGCTTCCCGCCCGTCTCGGTCAACACGATCATGCAGGTGGGTCACAACACCCTACGCCTGATGACGGTGGGCATGGAGCGGCGCGCGGCGACCTCGGAGGAGCTGGAACGGATGTCGCGGCTGCTCGCGGAATCGCTGGAGGCGGGCGCCCTCGGCCTGTCGTCCGGGCTCTTCACCGCGCCGGGGAGCTTTGCTGGACCCGATGAGATCCTCACGCTGGCGCGGGTGCTCGCGCGCTACCGCGCGACCTACGCCTCCCACGTTCGCGACGAGGCCAATCATGGCTTCGAGGCCGTGCGTGAGGCGATCGCCGTCGCGGAGGCGACGGGGATCCACGTGCAGATCGCCCACCTCAAGCTATCGGGCACCGACAACTGGGGGAGGGCGCGGTCGCTTCTGGCGGAGATCGAGGCCGCGCGTGACCGTGGCCTCAAGATCGACTGCGATCAGTATCCGTACGACACGGGGACCAATCCGCTTCGCAATCTCCTGCCGGGCTGGGTGCAGGAGGGCGGGGTGCCCGCGATGCTCGAGCGGCTGGCTCAGCCGGCCATCCGCGGGCGCATCCGCGAGGACCTCGCGCGCGACGGCCTCAACAACTTCGGGAGGATCCCGTCGTGGGACGTCGTGCGAATCGCCGCGTCGCCATCGCAGCCGGCAGACGCCGGCCGGAACTTCGGCGAGATCGCGCGGCGGCGCGGGATCGATCCCCTCGACGCCGTGTGCGATGTCATCGTGGCCGACCGTGGCCACACGCGCATCCTGATCCGCAGCATGGCCGAAGCGGACGTGGACGAGATCGCGCGCGCGCCGTGGGTGCTCGTGGGCTCCGACGGCAATGCCCTCGCGCCGTACGGCGTCACCGGCCAGGGCAAGCCGCATCCCCGGTACTACGGCACCTTCGCGCGCGTGCTCGGGCACTGCGTGCGCGAGCGCGGGCTCTTGACGCTGCCGCAGGCCGTTCGCAAGATGACGGGCGGCTCGGCGGCGGCCCTGGGCCTCGCCGATCGTGGCGAGCTCCGGCCGGGGTCGTGGGCGGACCTCACCGTGTTCGATCCCGACACCATCGCCGAGCGGGCGACCTACGACGAGCCCCATCAGTTCGCGGCCGGCATCTCGACCGTCGTCGTCAACGGCACCGTGGTGATCGACGGCGGCGACCACACGGGCGCCCTCCCGGGCCGCGTCCTTCGTTTCGCGCGCCACGCCCCGTGACGGTGGCAGGGCCCACATGCGTGTGATACCTTCGGCCACAGTTGACCACGCCGAGCGCGAGCCGCGAATGCCTCGCTGAGGGAGACCGCGAATGAGCTCCGCTGAGTCGCCGCATGCCTGGCCGGGAGACACCCTCACCCGCGTTCCGTACTGGGTCTACCAGGACGACGCCAACTACCGCGCGGAGCTGCGCCGCATCTTCGAGGGGCCGGTGTGGAGCTACGTCTGCCTCGAGTCCGACGTCGAGCGGCCGGGCGACTTCCGCACGACCTTCGTGGGCGAGATGCCCATCATCATCGTCCGCGCCGAGGACGGCACCATCTGCGCCTTCGAAAACCGCTGCGCGCATCGCGGCGCCCTCATCGCGCTCGACGACCGGGGGAAGGCGCGGAGCTTCCAGTGCATCTATCACGCGTGGACCTATGATCTGCGCGGCAACCTGACGGGCATCGCCTTCGAGAAGGGCTCCAACGGTCGCGGGGGCATGCCCGCCTCCTTCTGCAAGGAGGAGCACGGCCCGCGCAAGCTCCGGACGACGACGCTGCATGGGCTGGTCTTCGCGAGCCTCTCGCCCCAGGCGCCGCCCATCGCGGAGTATCTCGGTCAGGAGATCCTCGGACGGATCGAGCGCGTGCTGCATCGGCCCGTGCGCGTGCTCGGCCGGTTCGTGCAGGCCCTGCCCAACAACTGGAAGCTCTACGTCGAGAACGTCAAGGACACGTATCACGCCAGCCTCCTCCACGCCTTCTTCGGCACCTTCCGCATCACGCGCCTCACCCAGGGCGGCGGCATCGTCGTCAGCCCCGACGGCGGCCACCACGCCAGCTACACGATCGATCGGGCCGACGACCGCGTGAGCACGGCCTATCGGGATCAGGGCATACGCTCCGAGCACCAGAGCTATCGCCTCGCCGATCCGAGCCTGCTCGACTCCGTGGACGAGTACGGCGACGGGATCAAGCTGCAGATCCTGACCGTGTTCCCGAACTTCGTCCTGCAGCAGATCGAGAACTGCCTGGCCGTCCGCCAGGTCCTGCCCAAGGGCCCGGACTCGATGGAGCTGCACTGGACGTACTTCGGCTTCACCGACGACACGCCTGAGATGCATCGCCGGCGGCTCAAGCAGCTCAATCTCGTGGGCCCCGCCGGCTATGTCTCGATGGAGGACGGGTGCGTGGGCGGCTTCGTGCAGCGGGGCGCCGCCACCGCGAGCGACGAGCTCTCCGTGGTGAACATGGGCGGCGAGGGGACGGAATCGCAGGACACGCGCGCCACCGAGGCCTCGGTGCGCGGCTTCTGGAAGGCCTATCGCCGCTACATGGGGGTCTGAAGTGGCGGAGACGGATCCCCTCCTCACGAGCCTCCAGCCCCTCGTCTCGCAGCTCAACGCCGACTACGCGCGCGCCATCGACGACGATCGCCTGGAGGACTGGCCGGACTTCTTCGTCGAGCAGTGCCTGTACTCGATCACCTCGACCGACAACCATCGCCAGGGCTATCCCGGCGGTCTCATGTGGGCCGACTCGAAGGGCATGCTGCAGGACCGCGTGGCCGCGCTGCGCAAGGCCAACATCTACGAGCGCCAGACCTATCGCCACCTGGTCGGGCTGCCCGCCCTGCTCGGCGAGGCGGAGGGCGCGGTGCGCGCGGAGACCCCCTTCCTGGTCGTACGCATCATGCGCGACGGCCGCATGGATCTCTTCGCCACCGGCCGCTATCTCGACGTCATCGTGGAGGACGCGGGCGCGCTCCGCCTCCGCGAGCGCATCGTGGTCTGCGACAGCAGCCGCATCGACACCCTCCTCGCCCTCCCGCTGTAGGTCACTCGGAGGGGGGTTTTGCCCCCTTCCGAAACCTCCCCCCAGAACAGATGGCGGCGGCAAAGCCGGCGCTCGGAGTGGAACATGCCTGTCCGCGCGTCCCCCTCCCACGGGGTGCTCCTTGACAGATCAATTAGAACATGTATTCTATTATCCATGCCACGGGCCTCGAAGTTCGACGAGGACCAGATCGTGAAGGCCGCGGGCCGGATCATCGCCACCCACGGACCCTCAGGCGCCACCATCGGGGCGATCGCGCGGGCGGTGGGAGCGCCCACCGGCTCCATCTATCACCGATTCGACTCACGGGATGTCGTGCTGGCGAAGGTGTGGCTGAGGGCGGGCACCACCTTCCAGGCGGCGTTCTTCGAGCGCCTGAGTGGCTCGCCACCCCGGAAGGCCGGGCTCGACGCGGCGCTGTACATGGCGGAGCGCGTGCGCCTGCATCCCCAGGAGGCCCGGCTGCTGCTGCACCACCGACGTGAAGATTTCGTCGATCGCGGCTGGCCGGCCGAGCTGCGCCGCCAGGCGATAGAGCTCGGGCGGCAGGTCGAAGCCGAGCTGGCTCGCTTCAGCCAGCGCCTCTGCGGCCGCGCCGACGCGCGAACGGTTCGGATCGTGGCCTACGCGGTGGTGGAGGCCCCCTTCGCGGCAGTGCGGCGGCACGTCTCCGTCCATGAAGCTCCTCCGCCCTACGTGGACGCGCTGATCCGAGCGACGTACGCGGCCGCGCTCCGTCTTGTTCCGATGACATCTCGATCAAGGAGGCGATCATGAGTGCCGAGAAGAATGCGCAGGTGATGCGGGACGTGTTCAGCGCGATCGAGCGGAGGGATCTCCAGCGCCTGCAGGAGCTCTGGCATCCCGATGTGGAGTTTCACTGGCCCTCCTCGCTCCCGTATGGCGGCGTGTCACACGGTCCGGGCGGTGGTCGCCCCGACTGGACCCAGACGTGGATTCCTCTCCAGCCCACCGAAGCCGAGCGACGGATGGATCCGCGGGTCGTGGCCGCGACGGACGAGGAGGTCGTGGTCCTCTGGAGGCAACGAGGGATCAGTCCGACGGGCGCTCGCTTCGACGGTCCCGTCCTGGGATTGTATCGGGTCCGCGAGGGCAAGCTCGCCCGCGCTCAGATGTTCTACTTCGACACGACGGCGCTCGCTGGGTTTCTCGCCTATGCCACGGACCAGGCGGTGGCATCGAACTGAACGGCCCACGAGCGCCGGGCAGCGAAAATCGCCGTTGAGCGCTAGGGCCACAAAATAAGGAGAGCATCTTGGCCGCAAGAATTTTCATGGTTCTTAGTGCGAGCATTGTCTTTACGCTCGGAGGCGTCCATCTCGTCTATACGTTCTGGGGGCCAAAGCTCACGCCCCGCGACCCCGCGCTGCAAATCAGCATGAGCCAGATTTCACCTGTCATTACGAAAGAAACAACAATGTGGCGGGCATGGGTGGGCTTCAATGCCAGCCACAGCATGGGGGCAATGTTGTTCGGCTTGGTTTTTGGCTTTCTCGCCTTGGCTCACGGCCAACTCCTCTTTCAATCACCGTTCCTGCTCGTTGTCGGGCTGGCCATGCTTGGTGGTTTTGTTGTGCTCGGCAAGGTTTATTGGTTCAGCGCGCCTTTGACGGGCATCAGCATTTCTTTGGCCTGCTATGTCGCCAGCATTGCGCTATCGCGGGCCTGACAAGGCGCTTCAGCTTGGGCGTTGGACCGGGTGAGCACACACGCACCCGCTGGCCGTCTCCCTCTAGGTGCCAGAATGTTACATGGACGGGCACGGTGCCGCTATTCGGACGGGACCGGCCGGAGGAGTTAGGCGTATGAACGTCGGATTGGTACTCGCTGGCTCGCTGTGTCTGGTGCTCGCGGCCGGTCACACGCTCGTCGGTCGGCTGGTGCTCGATCGCCTCCCTCGTAACCTGGACCCCACACGGTTCGGCGACGGCGCGCTCACCCGCGGGGCCGTCGTGTTCACATGGCACGCGCTCAGTCTGATGCTGACCACCACGGGCGCGGTCCTGATCGCGCTCGCTCGCGGCGAGCACGCCCACGACCGCGGCGAGGTCGTCTTCCTGGTCGGCGCGGCCTATGCCGCCGCGACTGTACTGCTGGCCTGGAGGAGCCGCCGGAGGCTATCGGATTTGCTCCGAACGCCGGTGTGGGTGCTCCAGATCGTCATCACCGTCCCGTGCTGGCTGAACACCTAGGAGGCACCCTCAGGTAGTACAAGCGTATGGGACTGATAACATACCTCCTTTCCGAATGAGCTGTCGCTCCCATGGAGTTTAATTAAGTGGTAGAGTCCGGGGCACGCCATCCGGACAAGGAGACGCTACATGGCCACGGTGATCGGATCGGAGCTGCTCGCGCGGGCGTTGAAGTCGCAGGGCGTCGAGACGATGTTCTACGTGATGGGCGGCCCCATGCTGGAGACCGAGGCCACCTGCATCAAGCTCGGCATCCGCGCCATCGACACGCGGCACGAGCAAGCCGCTTCCCTCAGCGCGCACGCGTGGGGGCGCGTCATGCGCCGCCCCGGCGTGGCCATGGGCTGCTCGGGGCCGGGCGCGACCAACCTCGTGACCGGCGTGGCCAATGCCTTCACCGACGCGGCGCCGCTCGTGGCCATCGGCGGCGCGAGCCCGCGCGTGTATCTCGGGATGGAAGCCTTCCAGGAGATCGACCAGGTCGCGGTGATGCGGCCCGTGACCAAGTGGGCCGAGCGCATCTACGACGCTCGCCGGATCCCCGACATGGTCGCCACGGCCTTCCGTCAGGCGACGACGGGACGGCCGGGCCCCGTCTATCTCGACCTGCCGGGTGACATCCTCGGCGAGAAGGTGGACGACGAGAAGATCGAGTTCCCGCCGGCGTGGAAGACGCTCCCGCGGCCGATGGGCGACCGGGGGGCTATTCAGGAGGCCATCGCGCTCCTCGCCCACGCGGAGCGCCCCGTCATCCTGGGAGGCAGCGGCGTCTGGTGGTCCGACGGCGCGGCGGCCTTCCAGGCGCTCGTCGAGGCAACGGGCATCCCGTTCTACACGACGCCGATCTCGCGCGGCACCGTCCCGGAAGATCACGGGCTGGCCTTCATGAACGCGCGCAGCAAGGCGTTCACCGAGGCCGACGTGATGCTGACCGTGGGCACCCGGTTCAACTGGGTGATCCAGTTCGGCCGCCCGCCGCGCTTCGCGAAAGACCTCAAGGTTATCCACGTCGACATCAACCCGACGCAGCTCGGCTGGAACCGCGAGGCCGACGTGCCGATCGTGGGCGACGCGCGCGCGGTGCTGGAGCAGCTGACCGAGGAGGCGCGCGGCAAGATCGATCCCAAGAAGTATTCGGCGTGGGTCGGCAAGCTGCGCGTGCTCGACGCCGAGAAGAACGCCGAGCAGGAGAAGGCGATGTCTTCGGATAACATGCCCATCCATCCCCTCCGCCTCTGCAAGGAAGTGCGCGACTTCCTCAAGCGCGACGCCATCCTCGTGGTCGACGGGCAGGAGATCCTGAACTTCGGCCGGCAGTCCATCCCGACGTACGTGCCGGGGCACCGCCTGAACTCCGGCGCCTTCGGCTGCATGGGCGTGGGACTGCCCTTCGGGGTGGGCGCCAAGGTGGCCAAGCCGGACACACAGGTGCTCGTGCTCCACGGCGACGGGTCGTACGGCATGAACGCGATGGAGATCGACACGGCGGTGAGGCATCGCATCCCCGTCGTCGTCGTCATCTCGAACAACGGTGGATGGACGGCCGACACGTCGTGGGCGCTGCCCCTGCCCAAGCCCGGCCGGAATCTCGGCCGCACGCGCTATGACCGCGTGGCCATGGAGCTGGGCGCGCACGGCGAGCTGGTCGAGAAGCCGCACGAGATCCGGCCGGCACTCGAGCGCGCGTACGCTTCCGGCAAGCCGGCCGTGGTCAACGTGATGACCGACGACCAGGCGCGGGCGACCACGGTGCGGTTCTCGGCGTACACGACCTAGTTCGCGCAATGGACGAAGGTCTCGACCCCCTCACCCTGCCCTCTCCCCCAGGGGGGAGAGGGATTTTGGGAATTCCTCAGAGGAAGAAGGAATCAGGCCTCATTTTTATCCCTCTCCCCCATCGGGGGGGGGAGGGTAGGGTGAGGGGGCGGTGTTGGCAGGATGCGTTCATGAATGGGCTCCCTTAGACCAGGAGAGTGATGATGCCCAAGGCCCTCGACGGAATTCGCGTCCTCGACCTGACGCAGTACGAGGCGGGCCCGAGCGCCACCCAGATGCTGGCGTGGCTCGGCGCCGAGGTCATCAAGATCGAGCCGCCCACCGGCGAGCCCGGTCGCAACGCGCTCTCCGACAAGCGCGGCGAGGACGCCTGGTTCTTCCTGCTCCTGAACTCGAACAAGAAGGGCGTGACCCTCAATCTCAAGTCCGAGCGCGGCCGCGCGCTCTTCCTGGAGATGGCCAAGAGCGCCGACGTGGTGGTGGAGAATCTCGGCCCCGGCGCGCTCGAGCGACTCGGCCTCGGCTGGGACACGCTCTCGCGCGAGAATCCTCGCCTGATCCACGCCTCCGTCAAGGGCTTCGGCAGCACCGGCCCCTACGCGGAGTACAAGAGCTTCGAGTGGATCGCCCAGGCGATGGGGGGGGCCATGAGCATGACGGGTCACCCGGATGGCCCGCCCACCAAGGCGATCGGCGGGCTCGCCGACACGGGGGCGGGGCTCCACACGGCGATCGGGATCCTCGCCGCCATCGTCCAGCGGCACGCGACGGGCCTCGGCCAGCGCCTGGAAGTCGCGCAGCAGGAATCGGTGGTCAACCTCCTGCGCATTCACCTGCGCGAGACCTACCAGAGCGGCCGGCCGGCGCCCCGGCAGGGCAATCGCTCGGCCGCCGCCGCGCCGTCGAACATCTACCGCTGCCGTCCCTTCGGGCCCAACGACTACATCTTCATCCACTGCGCCACCGTGGAGATGTGGAAGACGCTGGTGGAGATCTGCGGGCGGCCGGAGCTCGCGGACGATCCGCGGTACGCCGATCGGCGTGACCGCGTGAAGTTCGTCGACGAGATCGACGCGATGATCGAGGCGTGGACGGAGAAGCACACGAAGCACGAGGCCATGAAGATCCTGGCGGGGGCGGGGGTGCCCGCGGGCGCCGTGCTCGATTCCGCGGAGGTCCTCGCCGACGAGCACATGCGGGGGCGCGGGATGATCGTCGAGCTCGAGCATCCCACGCGCGGCAAGTACCCCATGCCCGGCAACCCCGTGCGTCTTTCCGCCTCCCCCACGGAGCTGCGGCGCTCGCCGCTGCTGGGCGAGCACAACGCCGAGGTCTACGGCAAGCTGGCCGGGCTCTCCGAGTCCGATCTGGCCGAGCTCAAGCGCGACCGGGTGATCTGACCGTTCTCGTCTCCCCCCTGACGCGAAGGCTCGCTCCCCATTTATCCCTCTCCCCCGCTTCGGGGGAGAGGGCAGGGTGAGGGGGAATCACCTAGCTCAAGCGCGAGGTTGTCGTTCCCGCAGCGCCCGCCACACGCGCTCGGGCGTCAGGGGCAGCTCGCGGAAGCGCACGCCGGTGAGCCGCGCGAGCGCGTTGCCCACGGCCGGGCTCACGGGCACGAGGCTGCCCTCGCCCGCGCCTTTCGCTCCGAAGGGCCCCGCGCCGTCGCCGTTCTCCACGAAGCGGCACTGGAGCTCCGCGGGCACGTCTTCCGCCCGCGGCACGCGATAATCGACCAGGTTCGCGTTGAGGAGCTGGCCTCCCTCGTAGAGCATTTCTTCGAGCAGGGTGTGGCCGATGCCCTGCATGACCGCGCCCTCGTCCTGTCCCTCGCACTGCTGAGGGTTGATGCAGCGGCCCACGTCGGCCACGGAGGCGTACGAGTGGACGGTGACGGCGCCCGTCTCCTCGTCCACGCTGACCTCGGCGGCGCCCACTGCCATCTCCCAGAAGGGCGTGCTGCCGCCGAGCGCCGCCGTGCTGCGCCCCGGCGCCACGATGCCGCGCCCGATCAGCTCGCCGCCGCTCATGCCGAAGCGCTCCTGGAGCAGCTCGGGGTAGGGGAGCCGCTCTCCGGCTGAGATCACGGCGCCGTCTTCGAGCCGCAGCGCGCTCGCGTCCGCGTCGAGGCGGCGGCCGGCGATCCGCAGGAGCTGCTCGCGCACGTCAGCGGCCGCCTCCTGCACGGCCTTGCCCGTCATGGTGGTCGAGCGGCTCGAGCTCGTGGTCTGGTCGTAGGGCGTGATCGCGGTGTCCGGCATGGCCACGAAGACGCGCTCCACGGGCACCGCCAGCACTTCGGCGGCGATCTGGGCCATCACCGTGTGCGCACCCTGGCCCATCTCCACCGTGCTCGCGAGCACGGTCACGCTGGCATCGGCGTGGAGGCGCACGATGGCCTCGGAGACCGTGGGCGCAACGCTCGCCTTCATCATCATGGCGAGGCCGCGCCCGCGACCGGGGAGCGTCTGCTGCGTCCAGCGAATCGCCTCGGCGGCGCGGTTGAGGCTCTCCTCGAACTTGCCGTCGATCGGCGTGTCTCCCGGCGCGAACTCCTCTCCCTGCCCGAGCAGGTTCTGCCGGCGGAGATCGACGGGATCGTGCCCGAGGTCGCGGGCCGCCTCGTCGACGAGAGACTCGAGGGCCCACGCGAGCTGCGGCACCCCGAAGCCGCGGAATGCGCCCCCGGGCGTCGTGTTCGTGTAGACGGCCTTCGCGTCGAGGACGATGTTGGGCACCCGATACGGTCCCGTGGCCGTGTACGTGCCCTTCTGGATGATGCGTGGCCCGATGTCGGCATAGGCGCCCACGTCGAAATCGGCGTGGCACTCGGCGGCCCACAGTGTGCCGTCACGCTTGAAGCCGAGCCGCACACGGGCGCTGGCGTCGCAGCGTCTGACCGTCCGGAAGGCCTCCTCCACCGAGAGGGCGAGCCTGACCGGCCGTCCGACCATGCGCGCGAGCGCTCCCACGATGGGCTCGAGCTTGGCGTAGGTCTTGCCGCCGAAGCCGCCACCGAGGGGCGGGACGATGATGCGGATGCGGCTCATGGGCACGCGAAACATCTTGGCCAGCTCCACGCGCACGGAGTACGGGTTCTGCGTCGAGGCCCACACGGTGAGCGTGCCTCCGTCGTCCCCGCTTTGATCCCAAGCCGCCAGCGCCGCGTGAGGCTCCATGGAATAGTGCTGCACGCGCGGGAAGGTGTAGACGTCCTCGACGACAACGTCGGCCTCGCCGAAGGCTGTGGCGCCTTGCCCGCGCTCGAGATGGAACTGGTGGCAGATGTTGGTGCCGGGCCTGGGCTTGAGCGTGGAGAGGTCGGCGAAGTGGCCGGCCAGCGGCTCGGTCGTGTGAACGAGCGGGGCGCCGGGAGCCAGCGCCTCCTCGAGAGTGGTCACGGCCGGCAGCTCCTCATACGCGATCTCGATCAGCTCGAGGGCGAGGGCGGCGGCGCTCTCGCTCTCGGCGACCACGGCGGCCACGGGCTCGCCCTCGTAGCGCGCGACCTCGATGGCGAGGATGGGACGATCGCGGAAGGCGGGACCGTAGTACGGATCGCACCAGTCCAGATCGGCGCTGGTGACGACGGCACGCACGCCGGCCGCGACTCGGGCGCGGGTGACATCCACGCGGACGATCTTCGCGTGGGGATAGGGCGAGCGGAGGAGCTTGACGTGGAGCATGCCCGGCAGCTCCATGTCCGTGACGTAGCGCGCGCGACCCGTGACCTTCTCGAGCGCGTCGACGCGCCGCACCGAGTGCCCGACCACGCGCAGCGGCTCGGCGGGGGTCGTGATTGCCCCCTCACCCTGCCCTCTCCCCCGATGGGGGAGAGGGTTTCGAAATTGCGCAGGTTGCCCTGTTGAATCCCTCTCCCCCGTCGAGGGGAACAGGGCAGATTGCTCTGTCGAATTCCTCTCCTCGGTCGAGCGGGACAGGGCAGGTTGCTCTGTTGAATCCCTCTCCCCCCGTCGAGGGGGAGAGGGCAGGGTGAGGGGGCGCTGTCGCGCAGGAGGCGATGGCGTCGATGATTTTCTGGTAGCCCGTGCAGCGACAGAGATTGCCGCGGAGGTAGTGGAGGATCTGCTCGCGCGTGGGCGACGGGTTCTCCTCGAGGAGCGCGGCCGCGCTGAGGAGCATGCCCGAGGTGCAGAAGCCGCACTGGATGGCGCCCCACTCGACGAACGCGGCCTGCACGGCGTGAAGCGTCTCGCCGTCGGCCAGACCCTCGACGGTCCGGATCTCGCGGCTCTCGGCCTCGACGGCAAGATAGGTGCAGGCGCTCACGGGCGCGCCGTCCACCAGCACCGTGCAGGCACCGCACACCTGGATGTCGCACGAGCGCTTGGCCCCCTTGAGGCCGAGCTGCTCCCGAAGGACGTCGAGGAGCAGGCTGTGCGGCATGACATCGACCGCGACGGCGCGTCCGTTGACCGTGCAGGCGAGGCTAGACGATGACGGTGTGGGCATAGCGTGCCTGGATCTGCTGTCCCTGGGCGCGCGCCGCGGCGGCCTGGAGCGCCCGCTTCACACACGCGCCGGTCAGCGCGCGCTTGTACTCGGCGGAGCCGTGGCGGTCAGCCACCACCTCGACCTCGCGGGCGGCCGCGGCCCCCAGCTCCTCGGCTCGAGCGAGGAGGGTGGGGATTGGCTCACCGGTGCCTCTGCCCTCGAGCTCGAAGAGCCGTTGAGGCCTCGGGCCGACGCAGCCGACGGTGACCCGAAGGGCGCCCGGCTCGCACGCCACCGCGACGCCCAGGGTGGGGCGCTCGTACACGCCGAACTTGAGATAGGCCGATGCCGTCCTGGCCGGCCAGGGACGCAGACGCACCGAGGTCAGGACCTCGTCCTCCTCGCGCGCCGTCTCGTATGGTCCGCGAATGAAGTCCGCGAGGGGCACCACGCGCGCGCCCCGTCGAGACCAGAGGTGGATCGTCCCGTCGAGGGCCAGGAAGAGCGTAGCGAGATCGCTGTGTGGATCTGCGAAGGCCAGGTTGCCGCCCACCGTGCCCACGTTGCGGACACGCACGTTGGCGACATGGCGGGCGACCCCGGCCACGAGCGGGCAGCGCTCCTGGACGAGAGGGGAGCGCTCGACTCCACGGTGGCGCACCGTCGCGCCGATGGTCAGCGTGCCGTTCTCCGCCGTGATCGCGTCGAGATCGCGCACGGCTTTCACGTCGATCAGGCGTCGCGGGCGGATCAACCCTTCTTTCATGAGGAGGAGAAGCTCGGTGCCGCCCGCGTAGAGAACGGACTCGTGGGGATGCGCGGTCAGGAGATCCGCCACCTCGCCCAGGGTCGAGGGCCGGTCGAGCGTGAAGGGACGAAGCACGACTCAGCCCTCCGCGGCCTTGCGAAGCCTGACCCCGAACTCGTCCAGCATGTCGCCGGCCTTGCGCTCGATGACGCCGTGGCCCAGCGAGCCGAGTGTGCCGAGGATGCGTCCCTCGGCGACGACGGCGAGGATGCTCGTCCCCTCGCGCGACGATATCTCGAGGGTCACCTGCATGCTGATCTCGGCGCCGATGGCCGGGTCGCGGCCTTTCGCCTGCAGGGCGAGCCGGCGCGGGGGCTCGGATGATGTGATCTCGACGTCGAGGGGCACGGAGAGGCGGATGGGGCCGACCTTCTGGATCATGCGGGCCGTGTAGCGCTGCTGCGGCGCGACCTCCTTGGCCTCGGCGCAGCCGGGCATGCACTCGACCATGCGCGGCACGTCCCACAAGAGCGCCCAGAGCTTGTCGGGCGTGGCCGCCACGGTGATCTCACGCGCGGCCCGCACGGCGACTCCTTCTCATGCGAGAGCCCCCGCCGGCTTCAGTACCTCTTCGGCGATCATCTGGAGATAGTCGATGCGCGCCCGCACCTCGCGGGGCAGGCTGTAGATGGTGAAGCCGACCTTGTCGAGCCCCATCTCGCGAGCGCGCGCGAGCGTCTCCACGCAGTCGCGGGGCGAGCCGTTGACCGTCCAGTCGTCGAGGGCGGTGTCGAAGTCGAGCTGGAGCGGCACCATGGTCGACTCCTGCATCTCCCATCGGCGATACATCGCGAAGGTCTTCTCGAGATATTCGCGCGCGGCGGCCAGGGCCGCCGTCTTGTCGGCGGCCACGATCAGGCTCCGCGAGGCGCCCACGCTGCCGGGCGTGGACGCGGCGATCTCGGCTCGCGCCTCGCTGAAGGTCTTGCTCAGCCTGGCGATGTCGCGCCAGGCGACCTGGGGCCCGAAGAAGACGCCGTCGGTGAGCCGCGCGGCGCGGCGCGTGGCGCCCTCACTCTGGGCACCCATCTCGAGCGGCGGGTGCGGTTGCTGGAAAGGTGTGAAGCCAAGGCGCGCCCGGGTCACGCTGGTGTAGGCGCCGTGGAAGGTGACTTCCTCGCCGGTCCAGAGTCGCTTCATGAGCGCCAGCGACTCCTCGAGCTTGGGCACGCGATCCTTGCGTGCGAGCCCGGCCGCTTCCAGCTCTCGCTCGCGATAGCCGATGGCCACGCCGATGTCGAGCCGGCCGTGCGTGATGTGGTCGAGGGTGGCGATGCTCTCCGCCGTCTCCACGGCATTCACGATGGGCAGGAGGAGCACCGAGGTCTTGAGGCGCATCTGCCCCGTCTCCGGCGCGAGCCGGGCCAGCATGGGGAACGGCTGCGGCCACACCGTCGGGTGAGAGATCCAGTGCTGGCCGATCGAGACCCAGGCAAAGCCCATACGCGAGGCGGCGGCGGCGACCTCGATCGCCTCGTCGATGATCCGCGTGGCGCCGCGGTCCGTCGGGCTCCAGAACGGTGTCAGGTGGAACCCGATCTTCATCTTGTCGCAGCCCCCTCACCCTGCCCTCTCCCCCGATGGGGGAGAGGGCAGGGTGAGGGGGCAAATAGTGAGGGGGCAGTTCAAACGGATCAGTCTCCGGCCGCGTGAGCGCCGGCCAGGCGGCCGAAGACGGCGCCCGACATGAGGCCCGTGCCGCCGGGATAGTTGCCGTGGAAGAGGCCGCCCACCATCTCGCCGCAGGCATAGAGGCCCGGAATGGCCGTCCAGCTCGTGCTCATGACCTGCGCGCAGTCGTTCACGCGCACGCCGCCGAAGGTGAAGGTGATCCCGCCCGTGACGGGATACGCGACGAAGGGCGGCGTGTCGAGACGCTGCGCCCAGTTGCTCTTGGGCAGGGGCAGCCCGCGGGTGGCCAGACCGTCGCGCGCGGTGGGATCGAAGCGTCCTTCCGTCACGGCGGTGTTGTACGCCTCGAGCGTACGACGGCAGGCCGCGCGGTCTAGGGAAAGCTTGTCCACGAGGGCCTCGAGCGAGTCGGCCGTGGCGGGCGCGCCCGTCTTGTAGCGGCCCTCGAGCAGGTGCTGGACCTTGCTGTCGAAGATTTGCCAGCCGATGCCGCCGGGCTCGTTCAGGATGATGCCGCCGAGCTTGGCATACGTATAGAACTGGAAGTCCTCGCCCTCGTCGAAGAAGCGGAGCCCCCGCGCGTTGACGAGGACGCCATAGGGATACGAGAGCCGGTTGGTCTTGTCGGTCAGCTTGCGGTCGCCGTGTGGCGGGGCATCGGCGTCGATCGGTGTCGAGTGGCAGCCCGTCCACTGGCCGTGCGGCAAGGCGCCCAGCTCCATGGCCATGCGCAGGCCGTCGCCCGTGTTGTAGCGCGTGCCGCGCACCTTGGCGTGATCCCAGGGCCTCCCGAGATAGCGCGCGCGCCATTCCGGATTGGCCTCGAAGCCGCCGCAGCCCAGCACGACCGATCGGGCGGTCAGCTCCGAGAATCCCTCCGGTCCCTGGATGCCCACGCCGGTGACGCGGCCGCTCTTGTCCTGGAGCAGGCGCACCACCGCCGTGTCGTAGCGGATGTCGACGCCCTGGCGCTCGGCCGTCTTGAACCACATCGCCGAGAGCCCCACGCCTTCGTGCCTGGCGCGAATGACCGCGCCGGGGGACCACTTGAGGGTGTCGCCGACCTTCACGGCGGAGAGCGATACCGCCGGCTCCATCTCGATGCCCTGGCGTGCCATCCAGCAGGCGGTGTCGTAGGAGCGGCCGATGAGGAGCTCGGCCAGCTCGGGATCCGTGCGCCCGTCGGTGACGCGCAGCAGATCGGCCATGAAGAGCTTGTGGGGGTAGGGCTCGACGCCGGAGAAGAAGCCGGGCACCTCGGTCTCGGCCTCGGGCACGAGGATGCGCAGATCGTCGGCGCGATCGAAGGCGATGCGGAAGAGCCCGCCGCTATAGTGCGTGTTGCCGCCGCGCAGCGTCCGCGGCGCCTTCTCGAGCGCGGCCACGCGGCCGGCGCCCTGCTCCCGCGCGGAGACCGCCGCGGCCAGGGCGGCATTGCCCGCGCCCACCACGATGACGTCGTAGTCGCTCACGGGCGCAAGCATACACGACCGCTCGGGTTCTTGGATGGCCTCGACCCTTACCTGTATCTAACCCGAGACAATTGACAGGTCAGCCGATGACTCGGCATCGTCAGATCCGTGCTTGCCATTCTATCGCCAGCAGCTCGAGACTTGCTAATCGTTACCTTGAGAGGTAACATTATCAGTGGGCAAGATTCGAAGGGGCGGGTTCATCTTTCTATCGTGGCGGAGCGATCATCCCCCTCGACACGTGCACGTGTATCGACGCGGTCGCTTGATCGTCAAATGGGACCTGGACAATGACAGGCCTATGACGGGTGCGGCTTCGAGGAAGATCTTGCGTCTCATTCGTGAGCTGGAAGGCAAGGGCCGTCTATGAAGATCCGCACCGCCAAAGTAAACAATCGCCGGAAGGTGCTCGAAGTGCGGACCTCGAGAGCGCGGTTTCTCTATCCCTTCGCCAAGCTGGATCCACGCCCGTCGGCTGACAATCCAATCGTCGAGGTCCGGGTCGACAAGGAGCTTGCCTCTGAGGCCGTGACGTACAGGCTGGCATCAGGTCGGGAAGGGACGGTGCATATCGAGCAGGTACTCGAGTACAACCGAGACCCCGACTACCTCAGGGACCAACTGCTCTACCGGCTCACTCTCGAAGCCCAGAAGCGGGTCGCCGCCAGCTCACTGCCGCGGCGTGAAATCATTCGTCGACTTGGCACTTCCGCCACCCAGTTCTACCGCCTTCTGGACCAGACGAACTACACGAAGTCGGTCGATCGGCTCATCTCCCTGCTCCAGGCTCTCGATTGCGAGGTCGATCTCCGGGTGCGAGCGAAGAGCGCCTAGTCAGTCGAGGTGCTGGCCGAACCAGGCGAGGACCTTCTTCCAGCCGTCCACGGCCGCGTGCTGGCGATATTGCGGGCGGTCGACGGCGAAGAAGGCGTGGCCCGCGTTCTCGTACGTGTGGAACTCGTAGTTCTTCCCGTGCTCCTTCAGCGCGGCCTCGGTCTTGGCCACGTCGTCCGGCGAGGGACGCGTGTCCTCGATGCCGAAGAGCCCGAGCAGCGGGATCTGCAAGCTCTTGGTGAAGTCGATGGGCGCCACGGGCTGGCGCGCCGTCAGCTCTTCCGGCTTGGCCAC
>WNFC01000344.1_pt1 | contig 69286 bp, 58 predicted proteins | sample 5400541 | NCBI WGS metagenome assembly WNFC01 (sample SAMN13153342, study PRJNA577476) | soil metagenome | isolation source: 120 cm saprolite under Douglas fir tree site 2 hole 2 replicate 1 | place: USA:California | collected 2015-04-18
TCCTGCTCGCCGAGAACAGCCGCATTCCCTTCGACGATCCGGGCACGCACCTCGAATTGACCATGATCCACGAGGTGATGGTCCTCGATCACGGCGGCCCCTCTCTCGCCGCGGTGCTCTACGGCGCCTCGCTCAAGCTCTTCGTCCTCGCCGCGCTGGTGGTGGCGATCGCCCTTCCCCACCTGGGCCAGAATCCGTGGATCGCCTGGGGCGCGCTCCTCACCGGGCTCTTCGCGGTGGCGGTGGGCATCGGGGTGGTGGAGTCGGTGATGGCGCGATTGCGGCTCGTGCACGTGCCCAGCCTGCTGGTGGCCGCGTGCCTTCTCTCCGGATTCGGGGTCGTCCTGCTCGCGAGGTGAATCAGGCCATGCAAGTCGCCGTCGATCCGCTGCTCGTCGTCCTCCTGCTGGTGAATTTCTTCCTCCTCGGCACCAGCCGCCTGCGCGCGCTCATCAGCGGCTCCGCCGCGCAGGGCGTGGTGCTCGGCGTGCTGGTGCTCTCCGTGCACGGCGGCATCACGCTGCAGGCCGTCCTCATCGCGCTTGCCACCGTGGCGCTGAAGAGCGTCGTCATTCCCTCCATGCTGAGGCGCGCCATGCGCGACGCCGCCATCCACCGCGAGGTCGAGCCGGTGATCGGCTTCGTCCCCTCGCTCTTGCTCGGCGGCCTGGGCACGGGGCTGTCGCTGGTCTTCGCCCGCACGCTGCCGCTGGCGCCCGAGCACGTCGGATCGCTGCTCGTGCCCGCCTCGCTGGCCACGGCCTTCACCGGCTTTTTGCTCCTCGCCACGCGCCGCAAGGCCATCACGCAGGTGGTCGGCTACCTGGCGCTGGAAAACGGCGTCTTCGTCATGGGCCTCACGCTCGTCGAGGCGATGCCGCTCCTCGTCGAGATCGGCATCCTGCTCGACCTGGTCGTCGCCATCTTCGTCATGGGCATCATCATCGAGCACATCAGCCGCGAGTTCTCCTCCATCGACACGGCGCGGCTCAGCTCGCTCAAGGAGTGACATGGCGATCGCTCTCGTCGTCGTTCCCTTGATCTTCGCCGCCGCCGCCGCGGCCATGCCGTCGCAGAGGTGGCGCCCGTGGCTGCTCCCGGCCTGCGCCGCGGCGCACGTCGCGCTGACGCTCGCGGCGCTGCGCAGCCAGGATGTCGCCGCGATCGGCGGATGGCTGAAGCTCGACGATCTGGGCCGGCTGGTGCTGCCGCTCGTCAGCGTGCTGTTCTTCGCCTGCTCGCTCTACGCGCCCGGCTATCTGGCGCTGCGACGCGAGCGTTCCAACCGCGTCTTCGTCCCCTGCCTGCTCTTCTTCCTGGCGATGAATTCGCTCATCGTCGAATCGCAGCATCTGGGGCTCATGTGGGTGGCCATCGAGGCCACCACGCTCGCCGCCGCGCCGCTCCTCTACTTCAACCACAACGCCCGCTCCATCGAGGCGACGTGGAAGTACCTGCTCATCGGCTCGGTGGGAATCGCGCTGGCGCTCTTCGGCACGTTCTTCCTCGCTTACGCCGCGCTGCGCGCCGGGCTGGGCACCTCGCTCTTCTTCGCCGACCTGGTGCGCGAGGCGCCGCGGCTGTCGCGGCCGTGGCTGCACGCCGCCTTCGTGCTGCTCTTCGTCGGGTACGGCACCAAGATGGGCCTGGCGCCCATGCACACCTGGAAGCCCGATGCATACGGCGAAGCGCCGGGCATCGTCGGTACGCTGCTCGCCGGAGCGCTGACGAGTTGCGCGTTCTTGGCGCTTTTGCGCTTCTACCAGATCGTCGCCGCCGGAGGAGAGGCAGCCTTCGCGCGCCAGCTGATGATCGGCATCGGCCTGCTCTCGATGGCGGTGGCCAGCGTCTTCATGGCGCGCCAGCGCGATTACAAGCGCATGCTGGCGTACTCCAGCGTCGAGCACATGGGCATCCTCGTGCTCGGCGTCGGCATCGGCGGGGCGGGCGTATACGGAGCGCTGCTCCACCTCGTCAACAACGCCATCACCAAAGGGGTGCTCTTCCTCTCGGCGGGGAACATCCACCGCGCCTACGGGAGCAAGTCGATCGACGACGTCCGCGGCGCGCTGCGGCGGTTGCCTTTCTCGGGCGCGCTCTTCCTGGCGGGCTTCTTCGCCGTCACAGGCTCGCCGCCGTTCGCGCCTTTTTTGAGCGAGTTCACCATCGTCCGCGCGGCCATGACCTCCGGCCACGCCGTGGTGGGCGGGCTCTTCCTCGTCATGCTCGCCATCGTTTTCATCGGCATGGGCGGCGCCGTGCTGGCCGTCACGCAGGGCGAGCCGCCGCCGAGCGACCCGGAGGGATTCCGCGACCGCCTCGGCACCGTCGCGCCCATCGCGCTCCTCATGGCGGTGGTGGTGCTGCTCGGCGTGTATGTGCCTGCGCCGCTGAACGCACTTCTGCGCAACGCCGCCGCTTTCGTGGACGTGAAGCCATGACGCTCTTCAACGGAGCCGCGGTTCCGCGAGGCGATCCCCTCCGTCTCTCTCGACGAGCTGCGCGCGCTGCTCGCCAAAGACCGGCGCGTCGCGGCCTTCTTCGGCACGCCGGCGGGAGAGGCGATCGACCTCTTCCTCGTCGTCGCCGACGACGCCGCCGGTACACTGGAGGCGGTGCGCGCGCGCGTGTCGGGCGAGTCATTCCCCTCGCTGACGCCCGACTTCCCCCAGCTGCACCTCTTCGAGCGCGAGATCGCCGAGCAGTGGGGCGTGCGACCCGACGGCCACCCCTGGTTCAAGCCGGTCCGCTTCCACGCGCCGTGGCGCGGCCGCGACGCCTGGGGCCGTCCGGTGGGCCAGCATCCGCAGTGCGGCGTGATGGACTTCTACCGCGTCGAGGGGGACGAGGTGCACGAGGTGGCGGTCGGACCGGTGCACGCCGGCGTGATCGAGCCGGGCCACTTCCGCTTCCAGTGCCACGGCGAAGACGTCTTATTCCTAGAGATCTCGCTCGGCTACCAGCACCGCGGCGTGGAAAAAGCGCTCGTCGGCGGGCCCGACAAGCGCAGCATCCACTATGCCGAGACACTCGCCGGCGACACGAGCATCGGCCACGCCACCGCGTACTGCCAGATGCTCGAAGCGCTGGCGGGAGGGCGCGCTCCGGCGCGGGCCCAGGCGCTGCGTGCAATCGCCCTGGAGCTGGAGCGGCTCGCGAACCACGTGGGAGATCTGGGCGCGCTCGCGGGCGACGTCGGTTATCTCCCCGGCCGCGGCCTGGTCCGCCCCGGCGGGGCGGCCTTCGACCTCGAGCCGGAACGCGTTCTGCAGGCGGTCGAACGCCTCGAGATGGCGTATCGCGACGTGGAGAACGCCGTCGGGCTCCTCTGGGCCACGCCTTCGGTCGGCGCCCGATTCGAAGAGACGGGGCGCGTGTCAGCCGAGGTCGCGCGCGAGCTGGGAATGGTCGGGCCAGCCGCGCGCGCCTCAGGCCTCCAGCGCGACGTGCGCAAGACGCATCCCTCCGGTATGTACCGCTTCGTCCACATCCCCATCTCGACCTCCGGCTCGGGCGACGTATACGCGCGTGCGTACGTGCGCTGGCTGGAGATCCAACGCTCGGTCGCCTTCCTCCGGCAGCAGCTGCGCGAGCTGCCCGAGGGGCCCGCGCGCGCGGCGTGCGGAGCGCCGCGGCCCGACCTGTTCTGCGTCTCGCTCGTCGAGGGCTGGCGCGGCGAGATCTGCCACGTGGCGATGACCGACGCGCAGGGCCGCTTCGCCGCTTACAAGATCGTCGACCCGTCGTTCCACAACTGGGCGGGCCTGGCGATGGCCCTGCGCGAGCAGCAGATCTCCGACTTCCCGCTCTGCAACAAGAGCTTCAACCTCTCCTACTGCGGCCACGACCTGTGAGGTGGGCATGCTGAAAGTGCTGCTGGCCCGGGCGCAACAGGGACAACGGACCGTGGCGTTTCCGGCCGAGCCGCCCAAGCTGCCCGACCGCTTCCGCGGCCTGCCCGTGCTCGATCCGTCGCGCTGCGCCGGCGGGTGCCGCGCCTGCGCCGAGGCCTGTCCGACGGGGGCCATCTCCGCCGAGGGCGAGCTGCGCCTCGATCTTGGGCGCTGCCTCTTCTGCAATGACTGCGTCGCCGCCTGCCCCGAGGGGGCCATCACTTTCAGCACCGAGTATCGTCTCGCCGCGCGCACCCGCGCGGATCTGTTGGTGGGCGGTCCACGGGACTACCCGCGCGCGGCGGCGCTCGACGACCAGTTGCGGCGGCTGTTCGGACGCTCGCTCAAGCTGCGCGTGGTGAGCGCCGGTGGATGCAACGGCTGCGAAGCCGACGTGAACGTGCTCGGCACGCCGGTCTTCGACCTGGGGCGTTTCGGGATCCAGTTCGTCGCTTCGCCGCGCCACGCGGACGGCCTGCTCATCACCGGGCCCGTGACGGAGAACATGCGGCTAGCGCTGAAAAAGACGTACGACGCGGTGCCGCCGCCGAAGATCGTCATCGCCGTCGGCGCCTGCGCCATCTCGGGCGGGCCGTACATCGATCACGCGGAGGTCCACAACGGCGCCGACGCGGCGGTGCCCGTCGATCTCTACCTGCCGGGGTGCCCGCCGCACCCCTTCACCATCCTCGACGGACTGCTTCGTCTTCTCGGGCGCCTCTGACGTTTCCGGTGGAACAGTTGGTGCATCAAACGATAAGCTCCGCCCTGCTCCCTCAAGGAGGTCCAACATGTCCGTTCCGCGTATCGCCGCAGTCGCAGCCGCGCTCTTCGCGTGTTCACATGCGCCTCCGCCGGCTCCCCCAGCGGCGCAGGAGACCGCTCCGCCGCCGGCGCGTCCGCCGCCCGCTCCTCCAGCGACGCCGGCCAAGCCCGTGGAGGCTGCCCAGCCGGTGCAGGCGCGCGCGCAGCTCTATTTCGCATTCGACAGCTGGGCGCTGTCGCCCGAGGCGCGCAACACGCTGCAGTCCTTCTTCGATGCGATGCAGAAACGGGCTGATCTCCACGTCCGCATCGAGGGCAACTGCGACGAGCGCGGCACCGGCGAGTACAACCTGGCGCTCGGGCAGCGGCGCGCGGAGGCGGCCAAGAAGTACTTGCTGAACCTCGGTCTCGCTGGCTCCCGGATCACCGCCATCAGCAACGGCAAGGAGAAGCCCCGCAATCCGGGCCACGACGAAGCCGCCTGGCAGGAGAACCGGCGCGACGACCTGCTGCCCTCCAACAACACCGTCGGACGACTCTGAAAAGGGTCAGCTCAGTTCGAATCAGCCTCTCGATGGCTTCCACATCGTCGAGAGTCGCGAGCCTCGGTTCCATCAAGGCACGTTGCGCACCGTGAGCGTGAATGCCTCGAACGCCGGGGCCGCGAACTCGCTCGAGAGACGGAACTCGGGCGCGGGGCCGAGGACCATCTGGCGCTGCCACACCTCGATGCCAGCGGGCAAACGTGCGAGAAAGTCTTTTTGGTCCATGCCGGCCGGCTTGGAAAGCCAGGTCACCTTGTCGGCCGCGCGCGAACCGCTCGACAGATTCCGGTAGACGCCGCCCTTGCCGCCGGCCGCCAGCCGCGCCGCCCCGTCGTGCGGCGCGCGCCGTCGGCCCGCCACCGCGGCCTCGTTGAGCACCCCGAGCGCGGCGAAGTCGTCCACGAAGTACCAGTCCTCCAGGGCGCTCACCACCGGCGCCCAAGGCGCGCCATCGACGGAGAGGACGCGCGAGCCGCGGAATCCCGCCGGCGGCTCGGCGGACAAGGCGCGGTGAAAGGCGGCGAGCGCCTCGAGATAGCGCGTCATCTCTACCCCGGGGCTGCGCCAGTGCCAGAAGACGTAGGCGAGCATGTTGCTCATTCTGTCTCAAGCCCGCGGTTGCGCGCCATCAGCTTTTCATGAGCCGTGACCTGGCGGGACTGCCCTGCCAGGAACTGGCGGCAGGGAGCGTCTCGCCTTTCATCAAGAGCGACAGCGGCCCCAGCCCCGCGCCGTCGCGCATCGTGCTGTCGTAGAGAACGACCGCGCCGGCGCCCACCGTGCAGCGATCGCCGATGCGGATGCGCGACATCTTCATCACGCGGTCCTCGAAGAGATGCGTCTGGATGGTCGCTTCCTCGTCGATGCTGGCGTCGTCGCCGATCTCGACCAGGTCGTATTCGGTGAAATAGCTGGTGCCGAGCCAGACCCGCCTGCCGATGCGCGCCCCGAGCGCGCGATAGAACCAGGGCGCGAACGGAGTGCCCATCAGCATTTCGTTGAAGAGCGGATCGGCCAGGTTCTCGTGCAGCGCGGTGACCAGCTCCGTGCGCCAGACGAACCCGCTCCAGAGCGGCTTCTCGGCGGGACGATAGCGGCCCATCAAGAGCCACTTCATCGCCACGACGAAGAGCGCCGCGGCGGCGCCCGCGGCGATTCCCGGCAAAGGAAACAGGGCGAGCGGCAGCGAGTCGGCGGCGCTGAGCGTCAGGCAGGTGAGGACCACCGTGACGGTGGGCGGCAAGAGGACGCGTAGGCTTTCGATGGCGAGCCGCCGGGCGATGAGCGCGGGCCGCGGGCGGAACGTCTCCTCGAGCGAAAAAGCGGCGCTCGACTGCCGCTGCGGCAGCTCGACCGCGGGCGAGCCGAACCACGACTTGCCCGGACGGCTTTCCGCCGGCGCGGTGGAAAGACAGCCGACCAGACAATCATCGTCGATGCGGCGGCCGCCGGGGACCACCGCGCTGTTTCCGATGAACGAGCGCTTTCCGATCGACGTCTCGCTCAGCTCGACGGTCCCGCGCGAAAACCTCGGCGCCCCCAGCGAAGCGGCGTCCGCGATGAAGGCATCGTCGCCGATCTCCAGCAGGTCGGGCGCGTGGGCCACCGCCGTCGAGACCTCCGCATGCCGGCCCAGGCGCACGCCCAGAAGCCGATACCAGGGATTGAGGAAGAGCGTGGCGAACAGCCCGCCCGCCACCTCGAGGCTGAGGCGCATGGCCTGCCCGAAGATCCACCAGCGCAGGTGGAAGCTGCCGAACAACGGACGCCGGCCGGGCGCGACCCTCCCAAGCAGCAACCATTTCGCCGCCGCGACGTTGAGCGCGACGATGAGCACGAAGAAAAGCGCGACGAGCGGCGAGAGGAACAAGTATCGAACGCCGCCCCACTTCGCGTGGAAGTGTTGCAGCGCGATCATGCCGGGCGCCGCGGCGCTGAGCGTGAAGAGCGGTATCGCCATCAGGCAGAGAGTGCTGGCGGCGCCGAAGAACACGCGCTGGAGCGGAGCGGGCTGCGCGAAATCCGCCCGGGCCGCGCCGGAAGGCTGCGCCGGCGAGCCCGCCCAATGCTCGCCGCGAGGCACCGAGCCGCCTCTCGGCAGCAGCGACAGCTCGCCCAGGCTCGCTTCGTCGCTCATGGTCGCGCCGCCCGCGACCATCGCGGCGGTGCCTACCGTGCAACGGTAGCCGATCTGGATGGTCTCGAGCACCAGCATGCCGTCCTCGACCACGGCCGCCCGCAGCGAGGACTCCATGCCGAGGGCGGAGTCGTCGCCGATCGATACCAGATCGGGGACCTTGATCGCGTCGGTCCCGATGAAAGCGTTGCGGCCGACGCGCGCTCCCAGCGCCCGATAGTAGAGATTGATGAGCGGCGTTCCCACCAGCGCGCCGGTCGGCGCGAGCGAGAGGACGCGGTCGACGAACCACCAGCGCAGATATGCGCCGCTCCAGAGCGGATATCGACCCGGCCGCGCCCTTCCCACCACCGCCCACTTGAGCGCGATGGCCGTGAGCAGCAGCGCCGGATGGAGAGCAAGGGTCGCTCCCAACGCGAGCGGCAGCGAGTGGTCGAATGCGTCCCAGGCCAGGTACGGCGCGAGCCATTGCGCGGCATTGAGCCCGAAGAGGAGATAGAGGCCGGCCGTCTGCGCTGCCGCGCAGGCGAGATGCCGCAAGCACGGAACGGGCGCGCGCGCCGCGACGGCCTGCGTCGAGCACACCGTGCATTGCCGCGCGAGACCGGCGATGGTCGGGTTGCGGTAGAGATCGAGCACCGAGAGATCGCCGAACTCCTCCCGCAGCGTGGAGATCAACTCCGCCGCCAGCAGCGAGTGCCCGCCCAGGTCGAGGAAGAAGTCGTCGGCGCAGGATACCGAGGCGACTCCGAGCAGCTCTGCCCAGACGCGCTCGAGGCGCGCCTCGATGGCGTTCGCCGGCGCCTGCTCACGCCGCCGCGAGGAGATCCGCGGCGCCGGCAAAGCGCGGCGGTCGAGCTTGCCGCTGCTCGAGACGGGCATCCGCTCCAGCGTCTCGACGTGCGCCGGGATCATGTATGGCGGAAGCCGCGAGCGGAGCGCCCCCTTGAGGGCGTCTTCCGCGGCGGTTCCGACGATGTAACCGACCAGCACGCCCTCGCGGACGGTCGCGGCCGCCTGCTGCACGCCCTCACAATCGGCCAGCGCCGCCTCGATCTCCCCCAGCTCGATGCGATACCCGCGCACCTTGACCTGATCGTCGATGCGCCCGAGAAACTCGAGGTTGCCCTCGACATCGAAGCGGCCGCGATCGCCGGTGCGGTAGAGGCGCGGCGCATACGGGCTGCGCACGAACTTCGAGGCGGTGAGCAGGTCGTTGCCGAGGTAGCCGCGCGCGAGGCCCGGCCCTCCGATGGCGATCTCGCCGGGCTCGCCGGGGGGCGTGAGGCGGCCCGCGCCATCCAGGAGATAGATGGAATAGTCGGGAACGGGTTGACCGATGGTCACCGTGCGGCCCGGCTTCAGCTCGGCGCAAGTGGCGATGACCGTCGCTTCGGTCGGTCCATAGGTATTGAAGACCCGCCGCCCGGGATGCGCCCAGCGGTCGGCGATCGACTGCGGGCAGGTCTCGCCGCCGAGGATCAAGAGCCGCACGCCGGGAAGATCTTCGCGGATGCCCGACAGCAAGGTGGGGACGGTCGAGAAGATGGTGACGGCGTGCTCGCGCAAGAAGGCCGGCAGCGACGAGAGCATGGTTTCGCGCGTCGCCGCGACCAGCGTCGCTCCAGCGGCGAAGGCGAGCCAGATCTCCTCGACCGCTGCGTCGAACGCGATGGAGAATCCCTGGAAGACCCGGTCGGACGGCCCCACTTCGAAGAGGTGCTGCTCCGCGTATACGAGGTGCGCGGCGCTGCGGTGCTCGATGGCCACACCCTTCGGCTTTCCCGTCGAGCCGGAGGTGTAGATGACGTAGCAGAGATCGCCGGGCTCCACCGTTTCCACGAAAGCGGCGCGGGCAGGCGGCTCCCACTTTTCCTCGAGGCGCATCGTCTCGCAGGGTGCGGCGCGCGCGCCGTGCGTGAGGAGGAGCGAGGCGTCGCTGTCGCGCAGGATTTCCTCGACGCGCGCCTGGGGCCAGTCGGGATCGAGCGGCAGATAGGCCGCGCCCGACTTGAGCACGCCGAGCAGCGCGACATAAAGGTCGAGCGAGCGCGGCAGCCAGAAGGCGACGATATGCCCCGGGCCGATGCCTCGCCCGCGCAATGCCGCGGCGAGGATCCCGGCGCGCTGGTCCAGCTCGCCGTAGCGCAACGATCCGTCGGGCGCGATCACCGCCAGCGCATCGGGCCGCGCGCGCGCCTGCTCCTCGAAGATGGCGTGCAACAACCCGGGCCGTTCCAGCTCGGGCAGCGCGAGGGTACGGCTCCAACTCTCGGGAACGGCGGCGAGCGCCGCTGATTCGTGAAAGGACGTCATGGCGCGGCAGTCTGACCCTGCCCGCCTGCACGGGGCATCGGTCGGGATCCTCTTGCGCGCTACCGGTTTTCGTGGGGCTCGCCGGGAATCCGGCGAAGGTACGCTCGCGGGGGCGGCCCCACCTTTGCGGCGGCAAGGCAATCCGCCTGCTGCTCGACCTTTTGCGCGATAGCCACGTAGAGTACGCACCCCCAGCCACCGGAGGTCCCGCGATGCCGTCTCCGAATCGTCCCCTTCTCTCCCGGCGGACGCTCCTCGCAGCAACGAGCGCCGCCGCCGCGTCCGCGCTGATTCCACGCCGAGCCTCGTCCGCCGGAAAGGCGAAGATCAAGATCGGCCTTCTCCTTCCCTACTCCGGCACGTACGCCTCGCTCGGCAACAACATCACCGACGCCATGAAGCTCGCCGCCCACGAGCGGGGCGACAAGCTGGGCGGGCGCGAGATCGAGTGGGTCGCCGTCGACGATGAATCCGATCCGGCCAAGGCCCCCGCCAACACCAACAAGCTGGTGATCGGCGAGAAGGTCGACATCCTCACCGGCCCCGTCCACTCCGGCGTGGCGATGGCCATGATGCAGATCGTCCGCCAGGAGAGGACCCTGACCATCGTCACCAACGCCGGCGCCCAGGCCATCACCGGGGCGCTGTGCGCTCCCCACGTCTTCCGCACTTCCTTCTCCAACTGGCAGACCTCGTATCCCTGCGCGGAAGTCATGCTCAAGGACGGGCGCAAGAAGGCCGTCCTGATGTTTTGGAACTACAGCTTCGGACAAGAGTCGATGGCCGCCTTCAAGGAGGGCTTCCTCAAAGGCGGGGGGACGGTATTGAAGGAGATCCCCGTGCCGTTCCCCACAACCGAGTTCCAGGCGAACCTCTCGGAGATCGCGGCGCTCAAGCCCGACGCGGTGTTCGTCTTCTTCGCCGGGGCCGGCGCGGCGAAGTTCGTCAAGGACTACGCCGATGCGGGCCTGCGCGACCGGGTCCCGCTCTACGGAAGCGGCTTCCTCACCGAGGGCGTGCTCGCCGCGCAGGGCCCGGCGGCCGAAGGCGTGAAGACGACGCTGCATTACGCCGACACGCTCGACACGCCGGCGAACAAGAAGTTCCGCGAGGCGTTCAAGAAGGCCACCACGCGCGACGCGGACGTCTACGCGGTGGCGGGCTACGACACCATCCACGCGCTGGCGCAGGCGCTCGACAAGGTGCAGGGCGACACCGGCGCGCAGAAAGAGCTCATCGCCGCGCTGGAAGGCGTGCGCCTCGAGAGCCCGCGCGGGCACTTCCGCTTCTCCAAGGCGCACAACCCCATCCAGAACGTCTACATCCGCCAGGTGAAGGGAGGCCAGCAGTCGGTGGTGGGCGTGGCGCAGAAGGACGCCGAGGATCCCGCCATGGGATGCACGATGGCGAAATGACGCTCTCGCTCTTTGCCCTGCAGCTGCTCAACGGCGTCGAGTACGGCCTGCTCCTCTTCCTCGTCTCCAGCGGCCTGACGCTCATCTTCGGCGTTCTGGGGGTGCTCAACTTCGCCCACGGATCGTTCTACATGCTCGGCGCCTACCTGGCGTACTGGCTCGCCGAGCGGACCGGCAGCCTGCTGGCGGCGGTGCTGGTGGGCGTGCCGCTGATGTTCCTCGCCGGCTGGGCGGTCGAGCGGCTCGCCATCTCGCGCCTCTATTCCCGCGACCATCTCGCGCAGGTGCTCTTCACGTACGGCATGGTGCTCGTCTTCAACGACTTGCAGCGCACGCTCTTCGGCAACGAGGTGCACGGCGTGGCGACGCCGCCCGCGCTCGCCTTCAGCCTGCCGCTCGGCATGCAATCGTGGCCCGCTTACCGCGCCTTCACCTCGGCCGCCTGCCTCTGCGTGGCGCTGGGATTGCGGCAGGTGATCCTCCACACGCGCTTCGGCATGCGCGTGCGCGCCGGCGCCTCGAACCGCGAGATGGTCGCGGCGCTGGGCATCGACGTGCGGCTGCTGCTCTCCATCCTCTTCAGCGCCGGCGCCGCGCTCGCCGCGCTGGCAGGCATGCTCGCCGCCCCGCTCACCACCGTCTATCCGGGCATGGGCGAAGGGGTCCTCATCGTCTCGTTCGTGGTGGTGGTCATCGGCGGGATCGGCTCCATCAAGGGCGCCTTCTGCGGCGCGCTGCTGGTCGGGCTCGCCGATACCTTCGGCAAGGTGCTCCTGCCCGGCGTCTCCAGCGCGATGGTGTACGCGGTCATGGCGGTCGTGTTGCTCTGGCGCCCGCGCGGGCTTTTCGGGCAGCCGGTCGAGGCGCGATGAGCCTCTCGCGGCGCGGGCAGGCGGGCCTCGCCGCCGGCGCCGTCGCGCTCGCGCTCTTGCCTCTCCTCGGCGACCGCTTCTGGCTGCAGTTCGCCGGCAAAGCGATGATCACCTGCATCTTCGCCATGAGCCTCGATCTGTTGGTCGGGTATGCCGGGCTCGTCAGCCTCGGGCACGCGGCGTTCTTCGGGCTGGCGGCCTTTCTCCTCGCGGGACTCACCAACCAGTTCGGCCTGCTCAACCCGGCCGCGACGCTTCCCCTCTGCCTCGGTGGCGCGGCGCTGGCGGCGCTCCTCATCGGCTGGCTGAGCCTGCGAGCCACCGGCGTGTACTTCGTCATGGTGACGCTCGCCTTCACCCAGATGCTCTTCTATCTTTTCAGCGAGGCCCCGGGCCTGGGCGGCTCCGACGGGATCTACGTGGCCGAGCGGCCGCGCCTGGTCGTCTTCGGGCGGACGCTGCTCGATCTGGGCGATCGCATTCCGGCGTACCTCGCCATCTGGACCGCACTGGCGCTGGTCTTCTTCTTCCTCTATCGCGTGGTGCGCGCGCCGTTCGGGCGGGTGCTGGTGGGAATCCGCGTCAACGAGCCGCGCATGCGGACGCTGGGCTACCCCACCCGACGCTACAAGCTGGCGGCGTTCATCATCGGCGGCACGCTGGCCGGGCTGGCCGGCTATCTCGACGCCACGCTGTACGGCTTCGTCAACCCGGCGCTCTTCGGCTGGCGGCAGTCGGGGCTCGTGCTGGTGACCGTGCTTCTGGGAGGGAAAGGCACTCTCTACGGGCCGATGCTCGGCGCGTTCCTGCTCAGCCTGCTGGAGCACTTTGGCGAGCGCGTAACCCCGCACTGGAACGCGCTCATCGGTGCGGTGGTCATGGCAGTGGTCCTCTTCCTCCCGGGCGGTCTGGCCGGGCTCTTGCGGGAAAAGCATGGCTGACGCCGGGGCGCTCCTCGAGACGGAGGCGCTCACGCGGCGCTTCGGCGGGCTGACCGCGGTCGACGGCGTCTCGCTCCGCTTCGAGCGCGGCAGGGTCCACGCCATCATCGGCCCCAACGGCGCGGGGAAATCGACGCTGCTCAATCTTCTTTCGGGCGAGCTGCGCGCCACCTCCGGCCGGGTCCGCTTCCGCGGCGCCGACGTCACCCGCGCGCCGCCCGATCGCCTCTCGCAGATGGGCATCGGCCGCAGCTACCAGACCGCCAACATCTTCCCCGAGCTGACCTGCGCCGAATGCCTCTGGCTGGCCGCGCAGTCGCGGCCCCGCGCCTCGGGGATCTTCTTTCGCGCGCCGCGGGTGGAGGCGCAGGTCGTCGACAGCGCGGAGCAGGCGCTGCGCGCCTGCGGGCTCGCGGAGCGCCGTCTCTCCCTCGCGGGCGAGCTCAGCTACGGCGAGCAGCGGCAGCTGGAGATCGCGATGATGCTCGCCACCGACCCCGAATTGCTCCTCGTCGACGAGCCCCTGGCCGGCCTCGGCCACCGAGAAGCGGAGACGGTGCTCGCGCTGCTGCGCGACGTCGCAAGAGAGAGAACCCTGGTGCTCATCGAGCACGACATGGACGCCGTGTTCTCCATCGCCGGGACGGTGACCGTGATGGTGAACGGCCGCGTCCTCGAGACGGGCGCGCCGCAGAGCATCCGGCAGAGCGCGCGCGTGCGCGAGGCGTACCTCGGCGAGGAGGAGACATGAGCCAGCCGCTCCTCGAAGCCCGGGGGCTGCACACCTTCTATGGCGCGAGCCACGTGCTGCAGGGCGTGAGCTTCGCGGTCGATCGCGGCCAGACCGTCACGCTGATGGGCCGCAACGGCATGGGCAAGACCACCACCATCCGCACGGTGCTGGGACTCACGCCGGCGCGCCACGGCGAGGTCCTCTTCCGCGGCAAGCCGGTGACCGGCTGGCCCACGCACCGGATCGCACGGCTCGGAATCGCGCTCGTGCCGGAGGGCCGCGGAATCTTTCCTTCGCTGACGGTGCGCGAGAATCTGCTGCTGGCGGCGCGGCCGGGGCGCTGGACCCTGGAGCGCGCGCTCGACTTGTTCCCGCGCGTGCGCGAGCGGCTCGGCCACCTCGGCTCACAGCTCTCGGGCGGCGAGCAGCAGATGCTCGCCATTGCGCGGGCACTGCTCACCAATCCCGAGCTGATCATCCTCGACGGCGCGACGGAGGGCCTGGCGCCGCTGGTGCGCCGGGAGATCTGGGCGGCGCTGCAGCGGCTGCGCCAGGAGGGAACGGCGGCGCTGATCGTCGACAAGGAAGTGCGCAAGCTGCTGGAAGTGGGCGATCGACACCTGGTGCTCGTGAAAGGCCAGGTGGTCTTTTCCGGCACGACGGCCGAGTTCCGCGAGCACGCCGAGGAGAACCTGTCCTTCCTGCGCGCTTGACCCGGCCGGCGGCCGAAAGGCAGAGCGCGCTGCGCGAACTACCCCTTTGCGATTGGGAGCATGCTCGCGCCAACGCCTTCGGCGTTGTCGCTGCGCATGCAAGGTTTGCGATCAACAGCGGATAAGCCCGCTCAGCAGCGCATAGACCCTGCGGCCCAGAGCTGCCCCCAGGCGAGCGCAATCCGCATCACAGTCGCCACAGAGTCCTGCAATGTGCAGCGCAGCCACCGTTTCGGAAGCTTCGCCACGTGCGATGCAAAAAACCCGCTTCTGATCCGCACCAGTGCGTCCGGTGGCTTCAGCAATGTTGAGACACACACTCTTGGCGGCTCGCAGAGCCTGATCGCGCAGCTTCAGATCGGCGATCTCCGCCTTCTTCACCGCGACAAGCAGCTCGCAAGCAACCTGATACGCAGCCAAGGTTTCGTGTGGAAGAGTCGTCCAGTTCGTCATCGTCGGCCTCCCTCGAAAAACGGCGCAGCCGGGGAGGCCGACGATGACGAACGGACGACGGTCGAAGCTCAGCGCGAGCGCAGCGAGCTACGAATCGTCATCCTCATCGAAATCCTTGCAAGCCCAGTGACAACGCCGAAGGCGTTGGCGCGCGGGCTTGCTCCCAATCCAAATCGCAATCGCAAACGGGTACTTTTAAAGTCCGTTTGGGTTCCTGTTCTGGTTCTCGTTCTCGTTCTCGTTCTAGCCAGCCATTTCTTCGCGGGGATCGAGCGGATCGATCACCAGGCCTGAGGCGAGCTTTGGGACGAAATACGTCGACTTCTGCGGCAGCACCTCGCCGGCGTCGGCCCGGGCGCGCAGGTCGGCGAGGGGAGTGGGGTTGAGCAGGAACACGGCCTGCACGCCGGGTTGGCGGGCTTCGCGAAGTGCCTGGGCGGTGTCTTTCACGTAGCGCAGGTTGGTCTGCTTCTGCTGGGCGGCGCGGTCGATGCCGAGGACGCGCTCGAGCAGCAAGTCGTGCAGCAGCGAGACGTCGAGACGGCGCTCCACGCCGGGCTTGAGCGAAAGAAAGAAGAGCCGGCCGCCGTGCAGAAGCCCCAGCGTCGGCGCCGCAGCGCCCCTGCGCGCCAGTTCCGCCTCGACATCCTCCGCGGCGTTTTCCTCGGCGGTGAAGAAGGCGCCGGCGGCCTGGAGAAATCGTGGCAGGTCAAACGATGGCAGCGAGTGCACCACGCGGTGGGTGGCGAGCACTTCGAGGCCCGGGTCCTCCATGCGGCACAGATAGAAAGATCCGTACTCGATCGTCGAGCGCAGGCCGGTGGACTCGGCGCGTAGCTCGTCGCGCAGCGCCAGCATCGTCTCGTAACGGTGGTGCCCGTCGGCGATGTAGACCCTGCGCTGGCGCAGCACGTCCGCCACGCGCCGCTGATCCGCCGGGTCGGTGAGCCGCCAGAGCTGGTGGCTGATTCCGTCGCCGGTGGTCGCTTCCAACTCCGGCGGGCGCCCCGCGAGCGGCTCGAACGCCGCCTCCGCCTCGCCCGCCGGGTCCGAGTACAGCCCGAACACCTGTGAGAAGTACGCCCGGCAGGCGCGGGACAGCGCCAGTCGATCCGCTTTCGGCGCCGACATCGTCCGCTCGTGCGGCAGCACCACGCGCTCCTCGAAGCGCCGCAGCCGCAGCCCGCAGATGAAGCCCTTGCGCGTGAGCGTCCGGCCGCGCGAAGCGAAAGTCTGCTGGTAGCGATAGATCGCCGGCCGCTCGTCGCGCCGCAGGATTCCCGCGGCTCGCCACTCGCCATACCGCCGCGCGGCCGCCGAGTACTTCTCGTTTCCCTCGCCCGCGGGAAGGATGAGATGCACGATGCCGTACGGGCTGAGCGCCGCCAGCGCCTCGCGCTCCGCCGGGGAGATGACATCGTAGGGCGGCGCGAGCACCCGCTCGAGCGGCCCCGCCTTGGCCGGGTCGTAGAGAACGCCGCGCAGCGGAGCGATCTCAGCCAGCGGCTCCGCCGAGGCCATCACTCATCCTCCCGGATCATTCCGCGCCGCGTGAGGGTTCCACCTCGCAGTCGCGCTCCATCCAGCACCTGAGCGCCGCCATGGTGGGGCCCTGGCTCTGCAGCGCAGCGGCGGCGCTGGTCGGAATCGGCGGCAGGTTGCGCTCGCGGAGGACAGCGTCGATGGCGCGGACTTCGGTGGCCGCCAGTTGGTCGAATTCCTTCTGCACGTCTTCCAGCTCCCGCCGGAGCGCTGCGATGCGGGTCTCCTGGTACGCTGCCGGCTTGCCCTCGTATCGCAGCAGCGCCCCATACAGATGGTCGGTGTGCTCGCGGATCCGCTCTTCGCCCGTGATCGCGCCGCCCTCCTTGGTGGTGACGATCTTCCTCCTCACTTGTTCGAGCTTCTCTCGCAGCGCCTGCAGCCGCGCCACCAGCGGGTCGCCCTTGGGCAACTTGCCGGTGCGCTCCGCCGTCCCCTTCTGGGCGGCGTCGATGCGGCCCATCAGCGCGCTCATGTCGCCGAAGAGCGCCACCACCTTGAGCTGCGCGTCATAATTCTTGCGGCGATCCTCGACGGAGTATGTTGCTCGCCGATCCAGCGCAACGTCGATGCGCGATTCGATGCTCTTCCCCGCCTTCCGCAGTCGGACCGTGTACGTCCCCGGCATCACCCGGGGCCCGCGCGATCCCCAGTTTGCCACCGTCGCCGCGGGCGGGACCCGCGGCGGTTTGAGCTGCATCGTCCAGGCCACGCGATTCAGCCCGCGTCGCGTGGTCGCGGGGATGGTGTCGACGAGCTTGCCCTGGCCGTCCAGCACTTCGATCTCGATGGGCCCGTACAGGTGCCGCGCGCGCTGATAATACGGGATGGTCGCGCCGCCCACCGGATTCTCGCCCACGAAGGTCGCATCGCCCTCCGACCATCCGCCCGCCGCCCCCATGCGCTCCTGTGCCGGCCGCCCAGGCAGGAACGCCACTTCCTGCCCCAGCACGTCCGCGGACAGCGCGCGCAAGGGAGACAGGTCGTCGACGATCCAGATGCCGCGCCCGTGCGTCGCCAATATCAGATCTCCGTCGCGCGGGTGGATCTGCAGATCGCGCACCGCGACGCGCGGGAAGTCTCCGCCGCGGAACTCGGCCCAGGCCTTGCCGCCGTCGACCGAGATGAAGAGACCCAGTTCGGTGCCAAGGAAGAGCAGCTCCTTTTTCGCCGTGTCCTCCTTGATCACGTGCGCATAGCCGCGCGCCGGCCCCGACGGGCCGGCGATGCGCGTCCAACTCTTCCCGAAGTCCTGCGTGCGGTACACCCACGGCGTCATGTCCCCGAAGGTGTGCCGGTCGAACGCCGCGTAAGCGGCGCCCGGCTCGAAGCGGCTCGCTTCCACCCAGCTCACCCAACTCGCCTTGGGCAGGCCTGGCACGTTGCCGACCACGTTGGTCCAGTGCGCGCCGGAGTCGCGCGTGAGCTGGACGTTGCCATCGTCGGTGCCGACCCAAATCGTCTTGGCATCGAGCGGCGACTCACTGATCACCGTGATGGTGGTGTGCGCTTCCGCCGAGGAGTTGTCGACGGTGATCCCGCCCGACTCCTCCTGCCGCTGCTTCTCCGGATCGTTGGTGGTCAGGTCCCCCGAGATGCGGTCCCAGGTGTCGCCGCGGTCTTTCGAGCGGAAGAGGAACTGCGCGCCGATGTAGACGACGCCCTTCTGCGTCGGGCTGGAGGCGATGGGCGCGTTCCAGTTGAAGCGCAGCTTCTCCTTGTAGTCGGCCTTGGGCTGGATGTCGCGCGACGACATCGTCCGCCGATCGACGCGGCCGATGAAGCCGCCCTGCGACTCGACGTAGACCGCCTCGGCATCGCCGCTGTCGGGCACCGCCCAGAAGCCGTCGCCGCCGTAGAGGTTCTCCCACCGCTTGTTGCTGATGCCGCCGCCGTAGGCCGAGTCGCCGATCCAGGTGCTGTTGTCCTGCAGGCCGCCGTAGACGTGGTACGGGTCGGCCCCGTCCACCGCCACATGGTAGAATTGCGAGATGGGCAGGTTCTCCTGCTTCCACCAGCGGTTCCCGCCGTCGAACGACTGCCAGAGGCCCCCGTCGTCACCGCCGATGACGTGCCTCGGATTCTGAGGATCGATCCAGAGATCGTGCCAGTCGCCGTGCGCGCCCCCGCTGGTGGCGGAGAAGCTGCGCCCGCCGTCCTCGCTGACGATGAGGCTCAGGTTGGGCTTGAAGAGACGATCGGGATTGGTCGGATCGATCACCAGCCGCGCGAAGTAGAACGGCCGCCACACCATCGACTGGCTGCGGTCGCCGGTGGTCCATGTCTTGCCGCCGTCGTCGGAGCGGTAGAGCGCGGAGTGCTCGGAGACCGTCTTCCAGCTCTTGCCGCCGTCGACGGTGCGCATGAGCGCGCTGCCGCTGGGCGCGTTCGGACCGTCTCCGCCCGAACGGAAGGTCCAGCCCTTGCGGCGGAAGTCCCAGGTACCGGCGAAAAGCGCGTCGGGATTCTGCGGGTCCATCGTCAGGCTGGAGCAGCCCGTCGATGCGTTTCCCGCGTAGCTGAGGATCAGCGACCAGTTCTTCCCGCCGTCGGAAGTCCGGTAGACGCCGCGCTCCCTGCTGTCGCTCCACAGCTTGCCCGTGACGCAGGCGTAGACCACGTCGGAGTTCGTCGGGTGCACGAGGATGCGCGCGATGCGCTCCGACTCCGCCAGACCCATGTGGGCCCAGGTCTCGCCGGCGTCGGTCGATTTGTAGATGCCGTCGCCGATGGAGACGGAATTGCGCGTCCAGCTCTCGCCGGTGCCGACCCAGACCGTGCGCGGATCGCGCGGATCGATGGTGATGGCGCCGATCGACTGCACCGGCTCCTTGTCGAAGACCGGCTTGAAGCGCGTGCCGCCGTCCTGGCTCTTCCAGACGCCGCCGCTCGCGGCGCCGACGTAGATGAGAGTCTTGCCGTCCACGTTGCGGGCGGCGACGGCGGAGACGCGCCCGCTCATGGCGGCGGAGCCGATGTTGCGGATGCCCAGCCCGGAGATGACGCTTTCGCCGAAGGAGACCTTGTCCGGCGCCGCGAGTTGCGGCACCTCGAACGACGGCGCATTCGCGTCGGGGCCGGCGATCACCTCGCGGGCGATGGTCCCCTGCGGGTACTCGAAGATGCGGTCCTCGACCGGGACGTTGGCCTCGGCCTTCTCGACGGTGAAGTGCGCCGTCCGCGGCCCGCCCTTCCTGCCCTGGTCGATGGAGGTGGGAATCCATACGCCGGCCACCTGTCCGTACGCGCCCAGGTCTGCCTCTGTCACCTGCTCGCTGCTGCGGACGTGGCGCTCGGTGACGATGCGGATCTCGAGAAAGCCGTCGGGGTCGAGGAAGACGTAGTGCACGTCGCCGTCCTTGAGCGCGACGCGCAGCTTGTGGGCGGGCGTGCCGTCGACGTCCTCGACGCCGAGGTACTCGAGCTTGCTTCCCTTCTCGCGCCAGGAGATGAGCTGGCCTTCCAGGTCGGCGTCCTGGGCGAGGGCGCGCGCATCGTCCTGCGAGGCGCGCTCCGGCTCGCGGCGGCCCTGGAAGGGAGCCAGCTTCCAGCCTTCCTTTCCGTTCCAGGCCTGCACCGCCGTCAGACCCTGCCGCGTGACTTCGGAGCGGATCTTTCCGGGGCGCTTCTGCACCTGCGCCCAAGCCATCTCGATTTTCGATCCCCCCCGGCCGGCGAAGACGGCGCGCCCGGTGAGGCGCAGCGACTGCAGCTTCTGCACGTTGGCGGCGCCGCCGCGGGCGGTCAGGTTCTTTGCCAGCAGCTCGTCGAGGGTGACGGCGTGGGCTCCGCCGGTGACAACAAGCATTGCGAGCAGCACAAGGCGCATGGTTCCTCCAAAAGGGGCCGCAGCATGGACCAACCGCGAAGTTCCGCCAAGTAGACGGTCTTGCGCCGGGGAAGATATCATCCGCACCTTCCGCCAAGGAGCCTGCCATGGCAGCCGCGATCAAGAGGATCATGCTTCCGCTCGGCGATTCCATCCCGGTGCTCGGGCAGGGCACGTGGCATTTCGGCGAGGACCCCGCGCGCTGGGACGACGAGGTGGCCGCGCTGCAGCTCGGCCTCGACCTCGGGCTGACGGTGATCGACACCGGCGAGATGTACGGAGACGGCGCCGCCGAGGACCTGGTCGGCGATGCCATCGACGGCCGGCGCGACGACGTCTTTCTCGTCACCAAGGTCTCGCCGGCCCACTTCCGCGACGGCGAGATGGCCCTCGCCTGCGAGAAGAGCCTGCGGCGCCTGGGGACGGAGTGGATCGACCTCTACCTGCTGCATTCGCGCGGCTTCCAGCTGCTCGACGAAACGCTCGATGCGCTGGCCGAGTTGGAGCGGCTGGAGAAGATCTCTTCCTGGGGCGTGAGCAACTTCGGCGTCCCGGACCTGAGGGAGCTGATCCAGGTTCGCGACGGAGTCCACGTGCAGACCGACCAGGTGCCGTACAACCTCGCGCGCCGCGACGTCGAGTCCGACCTGCTGCCTTGGTGCCGCACCCGAGGCATCCCGGTGATGGCCTGTTCACCCTTCGAGCAGGGCCAGTTGCCGAGCCAACCCGGGCTGCGCAGAGTGGCCGAACGCCATGGCGCGACGCCGGCGCAGGTGGCTCTCGCCTGGGTCGTCGGACGCGAGGGCGTGGCAGCCATCGCTCGGGCGCGAACCCCCGAGCACGTCCGTGAAAACCGCGCCGCCCTCGATCTCCGCCTCACACCGGACGACCTCACCGATCTCGAGCAGGCATTTCCCTTGCTCGGGAACGAGCGCCCGAGCGCACACCCGTAAGTCTGACGCCGCCACGCACGGTCAGGCGCCAGCTCGAGGGCCTGCCCGGCCGGCAGGCGCGCGCGGTCTTTTCCGGTGTGCGTGCACATACTGGCATTGGAGATGCCAATGAGCCGATTACGCCGCGCCGTCCTGATCCTCGTCCCGCTGCTCATTCTTGCGGGAGCCGTCGTTTATCTCAGCCTCGACCGAATCCTGAAAACGACGGTGGAGAGTCAGACCAGCGACTCGCTCCATCTGAGCACCACGCTCAAGAGCGCGCGTCTCTCGCTGCTCGGGGGCAAGGTCAACCTCAACCAACTCCATATCGCATCTCCCCGGGGTTTCTCCGCGCCGCACATGCTCGAGCTGGGCGGCATCGACCTGTCGGTGAAGTACGGGCAGCTGCGCAAGGATCCGATCCATGTGGAATCGCTGGTGCTCAATCAGCCCAGGTTGGTCATCGAGCAGTCCAATGGCGCGATCAACTTCAAGAAGGCGATGGATCTGACGCCGCCGGCGCGCGAAAGCTCGTCGCCGCAACGGCCGATCAAGCTCATCATCGACGAGCTGAAAATCCAGGAAGCACAGGTCGTCATCCACCCGGGTCTGCCGGGCATGCCGGAAGAGATCGTCGTGCCGGTCCCGTCGATCTCGATGAGGAACGTCGGCAGCGGCGGCGGGTCGCAGAACGGCGCGGCGATCAAGGACGTAGCGATGCAAGTCATTGCCGCGTTGGCCGGCAGCGCCGCGGAGTCCGGTGCGCTTCCCGCCCAACTCAAAGCCATCCTGCACGCCAACGTGGGGGAAGTGGCCGCGAAGCTCGGGGCCGAAGCCCAGAAGCGGATCGCCGCCGCCATCCCAGGCGAGCTGGGCAACAAGCTGTCCAAGGTGGATCCGCAGGCGCTGGCCAAGGACCCCGCCAAAGTCTTCCAGCGAGATGTCGGCGGAATACTCGGCGGCAACACCATCCCGACGCCGACTGCGGCTGGTCGAGCCGGGCCCAAGAAACGATAGATTCGGGCTATGGGCGGTGATCGCGCTTTGACGCCAGAGCGACGTGAATCGCCGCTTGAACATCGACCATTTCGAACGGCTTCTGCAGAGTGGCATCAACCAGGAGACGCCCGGCCGAGTATCCCATCGTCGCGGTCAGCACGATCACCGGGATCTTCGACCAGGTGGGGTTCGCCCGCAATGCGGTGAGAACTTCGAACCCACTCATCACCGGCATCATCAGGTCGAGCACGATCAGGTCGGGCAGGGGTCCCTTTTGCATCAACTCCAGTGCTTCTTTTCCGTTGGCAGCGCCGCTCACTTCGTAGCCCGCCTGGTTCAGGAATCGGCGGAGGATTTCGCGGACGGGCAACTCGTCGTCGACGACGAGAACGTTGCGTTGACCTTGACCCACGCCGACAGTCTACCTCACCGTCGTGGGGAGTGCGATGCTACCATCGCGACCGCATGCACATGCCGATGCTCATCGCCGCCATCCTCGCCGCGAGCACCAGCTACGATGACTTGATCCGACTCTTCGGAGAGTGGCGCGCGTTCCAGCGTCCCAAGGTCGTCGACGGCGTCCCCGACTACACCGCTCCCTCGATGTCCGCGCAGCACCGCGCGCTGGCCGGCTGGCAGCGCCGGCTGGCATCTTTCGACGTCAAGGGCTGGCCCGTGGCGCGGCAAGTCGATCTCGAGATCGTGCGCGCGGAGATGAATGGCCTCGATTTCGATCATCGCGTCCTGCGCCCATGGGCGCGGAGTCCCGCTTTCTATCTCACCGTGTTCGACGAGCAGAGCGATCAACCTGCGCGCGAGGGCCACCAGGCGTACGGGGCGGTCGAACTCTGGAGGTATCGCTTCCCGCTTGCCCGCGAGCAGGCCGCCGACCTCGCCGCCCTGCTGCGGCCGATCCCGGCGCTGCTGGAACAGGCGCGCAAGAACCTCACCGGCGATGCGCGCGACCTCTGGCTCCATGGGACGCGCCGGATGAAAGAGCAGGGCGCAATACTGGCCGCGCTCGCCGGCAAGGTGACCGACCAACCCGATGTCGCCGCCGCGGTGAAGAGGGCGCAGGACGCGACCGACGCATTCGTCGCCTGGCTCGAGCAGCAGGCGCCAGGCAAGACGGGCCGCTCGGGGATCGGCGTCGCCAACTACGACTGGTATCTCGCCAACGTCCAGCTCCTTCATTACACCTGGGCCGAGGAGGTCGCTCTGGTGGAGCGCGAGCTCGCCCGCGCCCGCGCCAGCCTCGCGCTCGAGGAGCAGAAGAACCGCGGTGCGCGACTGGATGGAACCCGCGCTGCGCGCCCGGATTGGCCAGTTCACTCCCGGCGAGAAGCGCGAGTTCTTCACCGAGATCGACTACCGCGAGCCGGTGATGCTGCGGACGCACGGGTATCACTGGATCGATCTGGGCTGGATGGAACACGAGCCGCACCCGAGCCCCATCCGGCGGGGCGCGCTGCTCTACAACATCTTCGACAGCCGCACCGAGGGGTTCGCCACCGCCATGGAGGAACTGATGATGCACGAGGGCCTCTTCGACCAGCGCCCTCGCGCGCGCGAGTTGATTTGGATCCTCCTCGCGCAGCGGGCGGCGCGCGCGCTGGGCGAGCTGCGCATCCACGGCAACGAGTTCTCGCTGGAAGAAGCGGCCAGGTTCGCCTCGGAGAACACGCCGCGCGGCTGGCTGCGGCTCGACGGCAAGACGGTCTGGTGGGAGCAGCACCTGTATCTACAACAACCGGGCTACGGGACGAGCTACGTGATGGGGAAGATCGAGGTGGACAAGCTCATCGCCGCTCGAGCACGTGCGCTCGGCGACCAGTTCACTCTGAAGGCATTCTTCGAGCAGCTCAACCGGACGGGGCTCATTCCCATCGCCCTGGTCCGCCGGGAATTGACCGAAGCCAGGTGATGCCGGCGATCAGCGCCCGGCGCGCCCGCGAGCGGGCACGACTTCGTCCTTCTCGCCCCGGTCCTGGCTTTCGGAAAGGGCACTCGCTGCTGGCGCGCGCGTTCCCTGTACGAACTGGTGGATGAACAACGCCGCCGAAGAGAGCAGCAGCGCGATGGCGGCGGCGAAGGCGATCCGCGTTTGACGCTTCATCGAGCGGGCGGACAACACCGCCAGCGCCTCGTGGGCCGGCGCACACTGCGCGTCGCGGCGGATCGTCTCGTGATACGCCTCGGCCGCCGCCCCGTGCCGGCCGCGGCGCAGCCGTACGTGGCCGAGGTAGAGCGGAGCGGTCGCATCGTGCAGGTCGAGCTCCGCGGCGCGGGCCAAAAGCCTCTCCGCGATCTCCTCGTGCGACCCGGGCGACCCTTCCGACCAGGCGTAGTGCAGTTTCCCGAGCTGTAGGAACACGGGCGCTTCGATCGGACTCTGCCCGAGCTCCGCCTGGAGCAGCGCCTCGGCGTCGCCGAAGTGGCCGTCCAACTCGGCGATGAGCGCCTCCCGCCGGGCGCCCGCGATTGCGCCCAGGCGCTCCAGCCCGACCTTCGCCTGCGCGGCCTCCGTCTCCGCCGCTCGCATCCGCAGTGCCGTCTCGGCCAGCTCGCGCTCGGACGTGTTGCAGCGCGCGGCCAGCTCCTGCGACTCGTGCAGCGCAGCCTCGGCGCGCTTCGTCTCGGCGCTCAGCTCCTCGGCGAGCCTCTTCTGCTCGGCGATGTGCCCCGCCACCTGGGTCCGCTCCTCGCGAAGGAGTGCCGCCTGCTCGTCGCGCGACCTCGCTTCCTCATCCCGCTCGTGCAGCGCCTTGGTCAGGTCGGACTCCAGCTTGGAGTGCCGCGCTTGCAGCGACGCCAGCGCCACGCCACTCCGGTCGAGCGCTCCCTGCAGCGTCTCGGCCTCGCCGCGCGCCAGCTCGAGCTCGCCGGCCAGCGCTTCCGCCCTCCGACCGCGCTCTTCTTCCGAGGCGCGCAGCCGGTCCGCCTCGGCGGCGAGACGAGCGTGCTCCGCCTTCGCCGCCGCCAGCTTTGCCCGCTCTTCCTCGACGCTACGCTCGAGATCGTCCTGCTGCGCGCGCGCCTCGCCGGCTGCCAGATGCAGCTCCGCCTGGAGCCGAGCCGCTGTCTCCTCCAGAGCTGCGCGGCCGGTCTCGGACTGCTCCAGCCGCACTCCGACGTCGGCGAGCTGCTGCTGCAATGCCTGCCTGAGTTGCCCCGACTCCGCCAGCTCGTCGCGCGCCTTGAGCGCCTGCTGCGCCGAGCTCGCTCGCAGCCACTCGAGCGCGGCCTCGAGGCCGGCCAGCGCCCGCTGCGCCTCCTCCCGCTCCCTCTCCACCTCTGCCGTGGCGGCCCGCGCCGCCGACTCGGCCTCCGTGCGCGCCGCCAGCGCGGATTCCAGCCGGCCCACCTCGTCGCGCAGGCCGGCCGCGGCCGCCTTCACTTCCTCGAGGTCGCCGGCAGCCTTCTTCGCCGCTGCGCTCGCGGCCGCGGCTGCTCCCCGCAGCTGGTCCTCCGCATGCGCAGTCGCGGCCTGCGCCGCCCACTCGGCCTCCGTGCGCGCCACCAGGGCGGATTCCAACCGGCCCACCTCGTCGCGCAGCCCGGCCGCGGCCGCCTTCACTTCCTCGAGGTCGCCGGCGGCCTTCTTCCGCGCCCCCTCCAACTCGGTGGCGGCCCGTTCGGCCTGCGCGCGCGCCTTGCCGCGTTCCTCGGCGAGCTCGCGGCCGAGCGCGGCGTGCTTCTTCTCCAACTCGGCGACGGCCGTCTCCATCTGGCCCAGCTGCTCACGGAGATCCTCGCCAACCGGGACCGGCGGCGCGGAGAGCAGCTGCGCCTCGGCTTTCCGGCGCGCGTCGGCCTCCAGGTCGAGCTGCTGCTGCAGTTCCTGCCGTTGGCGCTCGTGCTCGGCGACCTGTTGCTGGAGCCGTTCCAACCGCTGGCGCCCCTGCGCCTCCCCGCGCATCAAGTCAGCGAAGAGCGCGCGCAGCGACTCCATCTCGGCGTCGGGCCTGTTGCTGCGGGCGCGCAGCTCGTCGGTGGCGCGGGCCAGCTCGGCTTGGGACTTGGCGCGCTCCGCCCGCTCCGCCTCCAGGCTCTCGCGCAGCTGTGCCGTGGCCGCCGCGGTTTCCAGGCGAGTCCTCTCGTGCAAAGCGCGGGTGACGGAATGCGATTCCTTGAGGAGCGATCGCGCCATCGCCTCGTTCTGGGCGAGCTGGGCGATCTGCGCACGCGCCGCCTTGAGCTCCCGGCGCAGCTCGGTCTCGGCGTTGGTGAGCGCGAGCAACTGCTCGCGAAGGACCCTGAGCTCACCTGCGCCCTGACCCGCTGCTTGCGCGGCTCCGGAGCTGGCCACAGCGACACCTCTCTGCAAACACACCCGTTGGCGGACGAGCCAGCCTGCCTCATCGGCCTGGTGGGTTTCAATTGACCGGCCGGGGCGACTGGTGGGTGGATGGCGCCTAGGCGCTCACAATAGTCCCCGGCGCAGGCATCCCCGGTCCGTTCCCGCTGATGGCGGCAAGGAGCGACGCAGTCGTGACCGACAGTGCCGTAGCGCCGGTGACCGTCACTAGCGCCGAGTTGGACTTGGTGGGATCTGCATGACTCGTGGCCACGACGTGGTTGGCGCCGGGCGTCGCCGGCGCGGTGTACGTGCCATCGCTGGCGATCGTTCCGCCGCCGGCTTCCTGCACCGACCATGCGACGGCTGTGTCGGTGCTTCCGGAGACGGTGGCCTGGAACTTCTGCGAGGCGCCGGTCTGGAGCGCGGCGCTGGACGGCAAGATGGCGGACAAGGAGACGGAGGACGGCCGGGTCAGGTCGCCAGGCGAGCAGGCTGAGCCGGCGAAGAGCAGGACTGCCAGTGCAATCCGTCGAAGCTGCATTGCTGACCTCCAATGTGGGAATGCCAGCCCTGGGTGCGGCGCCTTGCGAACGGCGCTTTCGTCTCCCCCGGACAGCCAGGAGAGTGTTCACCGTTAAACGGGCTGGCCGCAACGGAGTACGGTCCGCACATCCGATGGAGGAGTGCTCTGCAGAATCCGGTTTAGGCACGTTGAATGACTGCAAAGTTCAACGAGCTTCGGCGATGGGTGCTAGCCCAGTGCTAGCCCGGGCTCTCGGCCGTGGTGGGATCGATGATCGTCTTCACCTCGGCCACGGTGTTCGCCGGGAACCCGCCCTGCTTTGCGTGTTCACGGACCATCTCCGCGTTCGGCGCGATGTACACGCAATAGATCTTGTCGCTGGTCACGTAGCTTTGCACCCACTGGATCTGCGGTCCCAGATTCTGAAGCACCGAGCAGGATTTCCGGGAAATGCCCGCAAGTTCCTTGGCGGAAAGCTTTCCAGCGCCGGGGATGCTGCGCTCGATCACATACTTCGGCACGGTTCACCTCGATTCGGCGGATCGCAAAGGTCGCGCGATCAATTACCACGAAGCATGTCGCCCAGCTGTGACGCTCCTGTCACCCGATCTTGAAAAGGACCTTCCCGCCTTTCAGCGCGTGACCGATCGCCGTCGCCGCGGAGGCCAGCGGTTAGGTGGCGGCCACGGGCACGGTCAGCTTCCCCTCTGCGACGAGCCGAGCGCCGAGCTTGATGCCGTCGATGATCTCACGCGTGCATCAGGGCTTCACGGCACGCGCCGAGTACCACAGCACGCCGGGGTTGACGCGATCCGGATAGAGGGCGCGCATCGCCTCGTACAATTCTCGCGCCGTCGCCGTCTCTTCCACGACCCGATCGAAGTCGCGGATGTATTTGCGGGTTTCTTCGATGATCCGAGGGTCGTCGTCGTTGCCCGCGCGCTTGTGTCCGGCGACCACCGCGCGCGGCCGCAGTGACTCGATCTTGTCGAGAGCTGCGATCCACTCGCGCCGGCCCTGTGGACTCGACTCGGCGAGGTACAGGTGCACGTCGTTGTAGGCGGCGTCGCCGGCAATCACCAGCTCGATCGAGGGGACGTAGAGGCAGGTCGTGTCGTCCGTGTCGGTATGCCCGAGATCCACCGCGACCAGGTCGTGCCCTTCGAGCTCGAACCGGTCGCCCTCGAGCGCGTCCGGAAACACGATCTCGTCCGCGAGCTGTCGGGGAAATCGCGGCCTCCAGAACGACTGGAGGAAGTCCGGCGCGGCTTGCTTGCGCATGTGCCGCAGGACCCGAGGGGTGGCGACGGCTCGCGCATCCGGAAAGCGCTCCCGGAGGGTGCTGATGCCGAAAGAATGGTCGCCGTGGCCATGCGTGACGTAAATAGTCTTCAGATTTTTGCCCGTGGCGCCGATCCAATCGGAGAGTGCGCGTGTTTCCTCGACGGTCATCAGTGGGTCCACCAGGACGGCATCTCGCTTGCCGGAGATCAGGGTCGCGGAGATCGGTGACCACATCCTCGGGAAACCAGGTAGCACGTCGTCGGTCACCACCGGCTTCGATGGGGCCACGAACACGTCCCACTGGAGAGCGACAGAGTCCTGGACTTTCATGGCTCGACCTCCGCTTCCGGTTTAGTAGATGACCGGTCGTCTTTAACGATGCAAAAAATCCTAAACCAGGAGTTTCGCGAAGATGACCTTCAGGAACAGGTCCAAGGGCGCGCCATCCTTGTCGACCTTCGCCCGCAGCATCGCACCCTCCCATGCATGGATGACAAACGCTGCCAGCGCTTGGGAGGAGAAGTCCCTGGAAATCGCCCCGGCCTTCTGCGCCTCGCCGATCACGCGCGCGATCTCATCGCACCATGCAGCAAACGCCTTGTCTACCCGCTCGCGGATGACTGGGCTCTGATTGGACAGCTCGGCCGCGAAATTCCCCAGCAGGCATCCGGTCGAGAATTCGGCCTGGACCGCGGCCTGCCTGAAGCTCTGGAAATATTTCCGCAGCCGCCGCAGCGGGGCCAGCCTCGCGTCTCGCAAGATGCTCAGCCGCGCCTGGATTAGCCCCTCGTACCTCCGCACGACCTCTGCGGCGAGCGCCTCCTTGCTCTCGAAGTGGTTGTAGAAGGACCCTTTTGGAGCGCCCGCCGCCTCGGTGATGTCCTGGACGCTGGTGGCGTTGAACCCCCTCTGGTGCAGGGTTTCGAGGCCGGCGGAAAGGAGCTGCTCGCGAAGGTTGGGCCTTGGCATGTGCCATATATGACCGGTCGTCTTGAATTGATCAAGGCAACCGGTCCTGAATGGTTTGGAATCACTCTTCGACGCGCGATTCGCGGCTCGTCATGTCACTCCCGGCGGGCTGTCGGTCGCGGCGCGGCCGGACGGCGCACGACGGTGCTCATTCAACAGCGCCTCCACTTCGGCGGCCGACCCGAGCTCCAGTGCGATGCTGGCGAGCTGCCGGGCTTCGTCGAGGCGCGTTCGCCGGATGGCGTCCTTCACCTCGAGCATCTGGCCCGGTGCGACGCTGAGCTCGCGCAGTCCCAGCCCGAGCAACAGCGCGGTGTGCAATGGATCCCCCGCCATTTCACCGCAGATCGCGAGCTCCCGGCCGGCGCTCCTCGCGCCCTTGACCACTGACTCGATGAGGCGGAGGACCGCAGGGTGCAAGGGCTGGTAGTAGGGGGCCGTGCTCTCGTCCTCGCGATCGGCGGCGAGCACGTACTGGACGAGGTCGTTCGTTCCGAGGCTGAGGAAATCGACCTCCTTCGCCAGGGTCCGGGTCATCAGGGCGGCCGATGGCACCTCGATCATCGCGCCGATCGGGATGGCTGGGTTGAAGCGCTTTGCCTCGGCGGAGAGCTCGTACTGCACTTGACGCAGCACTTCGCGAAACTGTCGCACGTCCTCGATCCCGATCACCACAGGCAGGAGGATGGACGCGGGATGCCGGGCGCTCACGCGCAGGAACGCGCGCAGCTGCGTCTTCAGCACGTCGACGTGCCGGAGCAGGAGCCGGATGCCGCGTTCGGCGAGGGAGGGATTCCGCGAGGGCGGAAGCGGAAAGTACGGGAGCATCTTGTCGCCGCCCAGATCCACCAACCGGAAGACCACCTTTCGCGGATGCATCCGCTCCGCCGCGCGCTCGAGAAACTCGAACTGCTCGTCCTCGGTGGGAAAAGCGCTCCGGATGGAAAAGGCGAACTCCGTCCGGTAGAGGCCGATTCCATCGGCGTTGTAGAGCAGCGCGGCTTCGGTATCGGAGAACTTGTTGACGTTCGCCAGCAGCGGGAGGGTCGTGCCGTCGAGCGTGGCGGAGGAGAGATCGACGAGGTGGCGCAGCTTCTCCTTCGAGGACTTTAGATCTGCGGCCAGGCGATCGTACTCGCGCTCGATCGAGCTTTCCGGGTTGACGAAGACGACCCCGGCCACACCGTCGACGATGAGCCGATCGCCGACCTTGATCTGCGACAAGGCAGAAGACACGCCAACCACAGCCGGCGTCCCAAGCGACCGCGCAAGGATCGAGCTGTGGGAGAACTTGTTGCCTCGCGCGGTCACGAACGCGCGCACGTGCTCGAGTTGGAGGCGCGCCGTCACCGAGGGCAAGAGCTCGTCGGAGACCACGATCGCGCCGTCCGGGATCTCGGGGCCGGCGCTGCCCGCTCCCATCGCGAGGGCGGAGATCACCCGCCGGCGCACGTCTTGGATGTCCGCCGCCCTCGACTGCAAGAGACCGTCCGGCACGGACTCCAGATCACGCGTGTAATCCTCGAAGACGTCGGAGACCGCCGCTTCCACGTTGATGCGCTTCTCCTCCACTGCGCGCTGCACCTGATCGCGCAAGGAGGGGTCGCCCAGAATCAGTCTCTGTGCGCCGAAGATGTCCGCCTGGGTCGCACCGATCTTCTCGCGCACGTCTTCCTGCAGGACGAGCAGCTCCGCCTCGGCCCTCGCGACCGCGGAATCGAGGCGCCGACGCTCGCCGTCCACTTCGGCTGCTCGGATGCTTCGCTGTGGAACGGCAGAGCGGTAGCCACAGGTCATTAGGTAAGCCGTGCCCTGAGCCACTCCGGCGGATACCCCTATGCCCTTCAGCATGGTGATCCCTTCGACGCCGGACTTCGCGGAACGTTTCTGCCTGCGCGGGGTGTAGCTCGAACGAACATCGGCGCCCTCGCTCCAATCGGGTCCACGTCCAGCTCGCTCATCGGGACTTTGGGCGTGCTCAGCGAGACACCTGGCTGACGGTTTGCGTCGCGACCATCAGATCGGCGCGACGGTTTTCCCTCCACGACGCCTCGTCGTGTCCGAGCGCGCGCGGCCGCTCCTTGCCGTAGCTTATCGTCGCGATGCTCGATGCATCCAGGCCGAGGTTGACGAGGTACGTCTTCGCCGCGTCGGCGCGGCGCTGGCCGAGGGCCAGGTTGTACTCGCGGGTGCTGCGTTCGTCGCAGTTCCCCTCGATGCGGAGGTTCTGGTCGGGGCGCTGCCGGGCCAGATCGAACAACGTCTGCAGTGCGGCTTGCGCCTGCGGACTCAGCTGGGAACTGTCGAACGCGAAGTAGACGCTGGTCGCGACGATCTCGATGGCCCGTAGAGTCAGCGCCGGTGCGGCCTCCGGCGGAGGAGCGGGCGGCGGCGCAGGCGGCGGAGCCAGTTGCGCAATGGGCTGGACTGGTGCGGAAGGCGGAGGCGGCTGCGCGTGGGAGCAGGCAGCGCCCGTCAATACGGTGGCAAAAAGAATGCAGGTGGATTTCATGTTCACGCTCGATTCAGGTAGCGACAGCCAACGTCTGTGCGCCCCGTTGCCAGGCCGTTGAGCAAGAGCGATGCCATTTCGGACCGACGGGGCGGCCGAGACCGCTGCCGTTGAGCGAACGCGTTGATCGTTCGTCGACAGGGATGTCGGAGAACAGTGCAGCGTTTAGGGCGATTCGGCGCGGGAACACAGCGGTACAGACACATCCCGGACCGGCCCGGAGCGTGTAATAGCGAAGGCCACCGTGATGGAGTCTTCACACGATCACGCGCCAGATGCGCACGCCGGCCACGGGGCGCACATGGTGCAGGACATGCTGCGGCGCTTCGTCGGATCGGCGATCCTTACCGTCCCGATCATCCTCTACTCGCCGGTTGGCAACTCGCTCTTCGGCCGCGACCTCGCGCCGCCGTTCGGGCTGTCGCCCGGGCTCCTTGGTTTCGTCCTGACCTCGGTCGTCGTCTGGTGGGGCGGCTGGCCGTTCATGTCGTCCGCGGCGCGCTCACTGCGTCAGGGCGAGCTCACGATGATGACCCTGATCGCGACCGGCATCCTGGTGAGCTACCTGTACTCGGCCGCGGTCACATTCGGCTTGCCGGGCGAGCCGTTCTACGACGCCGCGGCGATGCTGACCGCCTTCAGCCTCCTCGGCCACTGGATGGAGATGCGGAGCCGCTTCGCCACCGGTCGGGCGGTCGAGGCGCTGCTCAAGCTCGCGCCGCCCACGGCGCGGCGGGTGCGGGATGGGCAAGAGGAGGAAGTGCCGCTCGAAGCCGTCGCGGTGGGCGACATCCTTGCGATTCGGCCGGGCGACACCATCCCGGTGGACGGTGTCGTGGTTGAGGGCTCGAGCCACGTAGATGAATCGATGCTCACCGGAGAGCCCGTGCCGGTGGCGAAGGGGCCAGGCGACGAGGTCGTGGGCGGGACGCGCAACCAGCAGGGAGCGTTCCGGTTCCGCGCGACCAAAGTCGGCGCTGATACGGCGCTGGCTCGCATCGTCGCCATGGTGCGGGAGGCGCAGTCCTCGAAGGCACCGGCGCAGCGGCTGGCGGACGTCGCCGGCAAGTATCTGGTCATCGTGGCGCTCGCGGCCGGGGTCGTCACCTTCCTGGCGTGGCTGGTGTTTGGACACCAAGGCGTCGCGTTCGCGCTGTCGGCCGCAGTGGCGGCAATCGTGATCGCCTGTCCGGACGCGCTCGCGCTCGCGACGCCTACGGCGATCACGGTCGGCGTCGGGCGGGCAGCACGTGCCGGCGTGCTCTTCCGGAACGCCGCGGTGCTCGAGGCCGCTGCCCAGGTGGACACGGTCGTCTTTGACAAGACCGGCACGCTCACCGAAGGTCGGCCATCAGTGACGGACATCATTGCTGCGGGAGGCGTGGGAGAGGCAGATATACTCCGGCTCGCCGCTGCAGCGGATGCGCAGTCGGAGCACCCCCTCGCCACGGCCGTCGTCGAAGCGGCCAGGAAGCGTGCGCTTGGCATCGATCCGCCCTCCAGTTTCGAGGCGGTTCCAGGCCACGGCGTACAAGCGATCGTGGGCGGTCGCACGGTGCTGGTAGGCAATCACAAGTTGCTCGAGCGAAACGGTGTCACGCCGGGGCTGGACCGCGAAGCCGAGAGGCTGCGAGCGGACGCCAAGACCGCACTGTACGTGGCGGCGGATGGCCGGACACTCGGTCTCATCGCGGTCGCCGATCGGATTCGCCCGACCGCGAAAAGTGCCGTTGCGGCGCTCCACGACCTCGGCATCCGCGTGCTACTCCTCACGGGGGACAGCCGGGCCACCGCGGAAGCAGTGGCCCGCACGCTCGGCATCGATGAGGTCCGCGCCGAGGTGTTACCGGGCGACAAGGCTGCCGAGGTGCGGCGACTCGAGGCGCAAGGCCGCCGGGTCGCCATGGTTGGGGACGGGGTAAACGACGCACCGGCGCTGGCGGCGGCGACGGTAGGCGTCGCGATCGGCGCGGGAACGGACGTTGCGATCGAGACGGCCGGGATCATTCTGATGAAGAACGACCCAGCCGACGTCCCCGCCGCGCTCGTTCTTGCCCGTCGTGTGCACCGCAAGATCAAGCAGAATCTCTTCTGGGCCGCGATCTACAACCTGATCGCGATCCCGCTGGCGGCCGGCGTGTTGTATCCGTCGCTCGGAATCTTGCTCAAGCCGGCGTGGGCGGCGCTCGCGATGAGCGCCAGCACGGTGACCGTAACTGTCAACGCGTTGCTGTTGGCGCCGCCAGAAGAATGACCGCCGGCAAGCAGCGGGCATGGCCCATGCATGGCCGTTGGGCGGAGGCATGAGATGGCCAAGGCAAGAGTCGCGGACTTGTTGGTCGACGTTCTCGCGGAAGCAGGCGTTCGGCAGATCTACGGTGTTGCCGGCGACTCGCTCAATGGCATCACGGACTCGATCCGCGCAAAGAAACGGGTTCAATGGATTCACGTGAGACATGAAGAGACGGCGGCATTCGCCGCCGGAGCGGAAGCACATCTCACGGGAAAGTTGGCGGTCTGCGCCGGGAGCTGCGGCCCCGGGAACTTGCACTTGATCAACGGCCTCTACGACTGTCACCGCACTCGCGTTCCCGTCCTCGCGATCGCCGCGCAAATTCCCAGCAGCGAAATCGGGAGTGGATACTTCCAGGAGACTCACCCGGAACAGCTCTTCGCGCAGTGCAGCCACTACTGCGAGCTGGTTTCGCATCCCGAGCAGATGCCCCGCGTCCTCGAAATTGCCATGCAGACCGCAATCTCGCGGCGCGGTGTCGCCGTCGTCGTCCTCCCTGGCGACGTGGCCTTGCAGGATGCCGTCGGACGCGCCCCCCGCCTGCACTTCCCGGAACCGAGACCGTCAGTGTCTCCCTCCGATGACGAATTGGCCGTCCTGGCGAAAGTCCTGAACGGCTCCACGCGGACCACCATCCTCGCCGGCGCAGGCTGCGCCGGAGCCCACACGGAACTGATCGAGCTCGCCGGCAAGCTGAAAGCCCCCATCGTGCATGCGATGCGTGGAAAGGAGTTCATCGAGTACGACAATCCGTTCGACGTCGGCATGACCGGCCTGCTCGGTTTCTCCTCGGGCTATTACGCCATGATGAACTGCGACGTGCTCTTGATGATCGGAACCGACTTCCCCTATCAGCAGTTCTTTCCCAAGGACGCGACGGTCGTCCAGATCGACGTCCGCGGAGAACAACTGGGCAGGCGCACGAAACTCGATCACGGCTTCATCGGAGATGCGAAGACGACGATCGGCGCCCTTCTCCCAAAGCTCGTCCAAAACGACTTCGATGAGCACTTGAAGGATTCGCTCGACCATTATCGGAAAGCACGCAAGGGACTCGATGAGCTGGCGACCGATGGGCAAGGCAAAAAGCCGATCCATCCTCAATATCTTGCGCGCCTGCTCGACGAGCTCGCGGCGAAGGACGCCATTTTCTCCTGCGACGTGGGCACTCCGACGGTCTGGGCGGCCCGTTATCTGAGGATGAACGGCCAGCGGCGGCTGCTCGGTTCCTTCACTCATGGCTCCATGGCCAATGCGCTGCCGCAGGCGATCGGTGCGCAGGTGAGCCATCCGGACCGCCAGGTGATCGCGATGTGCGGCGACGGCGGGCTCGCGATGCTCATGGGCGATCTCCTCACGCTTCGCCAGTTGCGGTTGCCGGTCAAAGTCATCGTCTTCAGGAATGACTCGCTGGCGTTCGTGGAGTTGGAGATGAAAGCCGGAGGCATCCTCGATTTTGGAACGGATCTGGATAACCCGAGTTTCGCGAAGATCGCGGAGGCCGCGGGTTTCCTCGGGCTGACGGCCGAAACGCCGGATCAGGTGAGGCCGATGATCGCCCAGGCTCTCGACCATGACGGAGCTGCCCTGGTCGAGGTCGCCGTGAGCCGCCAGGAGCTCTCGATGCCGCCGACGATCAGTTTCGAGCAGGCCAAGGGCTTCAGCCTGTTCATGCTCAAAGCGGTCCTGAGCGGGCGCGGCGACGAAATCATCGATCTCGCAAGAGTGAATCTTCGCCGATGAAGGGAAGCGCGCGGCAATGAAGCACGGAATGGATCTCCTGAACGACCAAGGGTTGAACAAAGGCACCGCGTTCACGGACGAGGAGCGAAGCAAGCTCGGCTTGCACGCCCTTTTGCCGCCTATCGTCGAGACGCTGGATGAGCAAGTAGTCCGTGCTTACGAGGCCTATCGGAGGAAAGACGACGACCTGGAGCGCCACATCTACCTGCGCGCATTACAGGACACCAACGAAGTCCTTTTCTATAGGATGTTGCTCGACCACATCGTGGAAATGACCCCGATCGTGTACACGCCGGTGGTCGCGCAGGCATGCCAGCAGTTCAGCCACATCTACCGGAGGCCCCGCGGTCTATTCGTCTCCTATCCATTGCGTGACTCGATTCCAACGCTCTTGCGGAACCGTCCCAATCGGACGGTCGACGTCGTCGTCGTGACCGATGGTGAGCGCGTCCTCGGAATCGGTGATCAAGGAGCAGGCGGCCTCGGCATCCCGATCGGCAAGCTTTCCTTGTATACGCTCATCGGCGGGATTCGTCCGGAACGGACCCTGCCGATCGTGCTGGATGTAGGAACGAACAACAGGGAGCGACTCGACGATCCCGAATACCTCGGCTGGCGTCACGAGCGGATCGCCGGGCAGGCCTACTTCGACTTCGTCGATCAGTTCGTTCAGGCGGTCAAGCAGGAGCTTCCCGGAACCTGCCTGCAATGGGAGGACTTCGCGACGCCTCATGCTCGCCCGATTCTTCAGCGCTACCGCGACGAATTGCTGACGTTCAACGACGACATCCAGGGCACGGCGGCCGTCGTACTGGGAGCGATCCTGGGCGCAGTCAAGGTGACTGGAAGGAGCTTGAAGGATCAGCAGATCGTCATGGTGGGAGCAGGTTCAGCGGGCATTGGAGTTGCCGATGGACTGCGCCAGGCGATGAAGAGCGATGGAGTATCCGAGCAGGAGGCGCGCAGCCGCTTCTGGGTAGTCGACAGTACGGGGCTCCTCCATTCGGGGCGAAAGGGCCTGACTCCGGAACAGGCCGTCTACGCACAGCCGGAGGGCCGCGTTTCGGGATGGCGCCGGACTTCCGACGGTCAGATCGGACTGGGCGATGTGGTGGGAAGGATCGAAGCAACCATCCTCATCGGTCTGTCGACGGTTGGCGGGGCATTCTCGGAACCAATCGTTCGGGAGATGGCGCGCAAGGCACCGCGTCCGATCATCTTTCCGCTCTCGAATCCGACCTCGAAATCGGAAGCGAAGGCTGACGATCTGATTCGCTGGACCGATGGACGCGCCCTGGTGGCCACCGGTTCGCCTTTTGCCCCGGTCAGCTACGGCGGACGCGTGATGCCGATCGCGCAGTGCAACAACGTGTACATCTTTCCCGCCATGGGTCTGGGAGTTGTCGCCTCTGGCGCTAGACGCGTCACCGACGCGATGATGCTGGCGGCCGCCCGGGCGCTCGCGGCGAATTCACCGGCCCTCAAGGATTCCTCTGCCTCTCTGCTCCCTCCCTTGACCGACATCCGGAGGGTGGCGGCGGAAATCGCGCTAGCGGTCGGCATCCAGGCGCAAAGGGACGGCGTCGCTCCCGAACTGAGCGAGGATGAGCTGCGTCAGAGAGTGCGAGCAACGCAGTGGACCCCAGCTTACCAATAGTTCACCACCGACAAAGGCTGCACGCCATCGCGCGGAAGTTGTGATAGGACGGCGCCGCTTCAGCTGCACAAGGAGGCCATCATGGCCGTCAAGCCGATCCCCGAGGGCTACCACACGTTCACGCCTTACTTCGTCGTCGAGGGCGCGTCCGACTTCATCGACTTTCTCAAGAAGGCATTCGGCGGCAATGAGGTGTATCGCTTTCCCGCGCCGGGTGGAAAGATCGGCCATGCCGAGGTACGCGTGGGAGACTCGGTGCTGATGCTCGCCGACACCAGCCCCGAATATCCAGCGACGCGGATCGGCTCTTATCTCTACGTGACCGATGTGGACGCGACGTACAAGAAGACGTTGGCGGCGGGCGGGCAGTCGAAGCGCGAGCCAGCGAACCAGTTCTATGGTGACCGTGTCGCCACCATCGTTGACCGGTGGGGTAACACGTGGTCGATCGGCACGCACATCGAGGACGTCTCGCCCGCGGAGATGGAGCGCCGCATGAAGGCGCAGAAGAAGTAGCGACGCCTTATGCAATCCTTTCCCAGTTATCCTTGGCCCGCTCGCCCGGCTGCCATTGCGGCAGCGGCATCAGCAGGAATTTCCCGAGCGCGTTGAGGTAGGGCTCGTACGTCTGCCGAAGTTGATCGAGCCGGTCGTTGACGCTCTTCCCCTCGGGAAGCACGTGACCGACGGCGGCCAGGGCCCTCCGGAGCTTCTCCAGTTCCGCACTGGGTAGTCGGTCGGGTTCCGGAGGACGAGGTGGCTGGCGGAATACCAGGCTCATATCCACTACCGCGTGGCGAGCCATGGCGTAGGTCAGACGAGCGGCGCGAACCGGTCCATTCTCCAGCCCGGCCATGATCAGGGCACAGACATCCAGCACCGTCGTTAGAGCTGCGACCCAGGACTGATTGTCGTGTTGAGAGCGATAGTAGGCCAGCACCGGAAATGAGACGTGAGTCTCCAGCAGTTCTGCGGACCATCGTTCCCATTCCCTCAGCAGGACCGTCAGCTCTTCGCCGCCATTGGCGGCGGCGTGACGCCTGAGAAGCTCCAACGCAGTTGGAGGCGATCCGGCGCGCGCGTCGAGCAAACTGACACTTACCTCACGGCGTGAAAAAGCCTGTGCCAGCGTTGGCAAGTATCCAATCACCAACGCCAGAAAGCCGAATCCGGTTCCTCCTTCGACCACAGTCAATAGCCGGTCCAAGGCGGACGTGGGCCATACGTCGCCCAGACCAAGCGTGAACAGCGTCGTGCCGCTGTAATAGAGGTCGGCGGCAAAACCTTGTAGGCCAGCGGGCGCTTGGAGTCGTGTTCCCAGTCCCCAATGGAGCAGCGCGAAACCGAAGACGAGCGCTCCCGCCCAGAGCATCAGAAGCAGAAGAAGCGACAGCGGCCCATACACGGAAAGGAAATTTTCTCTCGCGATTCCCTCCTTGCGCAATCGGGCCAACGCGCGCCACGGGCGCCAGGTCATGCGATAGAAGAGCCTCGCCAGCCGAAAGCGCCGCGACACGCGGCGCGGCAAGACAATTGTCTCAAACGCGTCCCACAGGACGAAGAGAAGCAGAAGGGAACCACCTAAGATCCCAAGTAGAGACATCCTGCGCCATGTAACGATTCAATACGTTCGGTGACATGAAAAAACGATCACCGAGCGCTGCGGTATCGCGTATCCGACCTCGACGCTCGGGTCGAGCGCGTCGGGCGCGAGCACGGATCGTCCGCGAGAGGCGCCCGCTCGTCGCCGAAATCCGGCCACCCGGCGGATCCGGCCGGTCTCACCGCATCGTGGTGGCTACGCTCATCCCTGACCACGGAGCCAATATGAACCGATCACGAACCCGCCGCCTCTCAATCCTGCTGAGCACCGCCACGCTCGTGTCGATGAGTTTGTTCGCAACAGCCTACGCTGCCACGGCTGAGGATCTCGACAACGCGTCGGCGCAAGCGCTGCAAGCACTTTACAGGACCAATCCTCTCGCCGAGACGCTCTCGCATAAGGCCAAGGCCGTGCTGATCTTCCCTAACATAGTCAAGGCCGGCTTGATCTTTGGTGGCAGCTACGGCGAAGGCGAATTGCGCAAAGGGATGAAGGTCGATGGTTACTACAATTCTGTGACCGCCTCTTGGGGCCTGCAGGCCGGTGCCCAATCGTATGGCTACGTCGTTTTCTTGATGACCAACGAAGCACAGAAGTATGTGCACGACAGCCATGGTTGGGAGATCGGTGTAGGCCCCACCGTTGTGATGGTCGATGAAGGTGTGGCCAAAAACCTGTCCACGTCGACCCTGAAGGACGATGCCTATGCGTTCATCTTTGGCCAGCAAGGCCTGATGGCAGGGGTGAGCATTGAAGGCACCAAGATTTCACCGATCAAGCGTTGATGCTCGCTCCGACCGAGGCACAGCGCTTGAGGCACAGTCGTTGATGCTGGAGCGATCTGCGCGAGAGCGGAGCGGAGAAATTTCGAGGGGTTGTTGGTGCCCAGGGGCGGAATCGAACCACCGACACGGGGATTTTCAGTCCCTTGAAGCTCGTCGGGAAGAGCGAGCTTCCCTCTGGGGACGTCCGTCAGGCACCCCTCAAGACCCGTCAAGGCAGGTACGCCGAAGCACGGTCATGCACGGTTTAGCTTTCTCTGTCCACGCCGGCTCCGCACGGGCCTGGGCCGACCGTCAGCAGGGCAGTGTTCGCCCGGCCGTCATCTTTGGACCCTCTCTCGGCTCGAGCGCGCCGCACTCGCGCAGGTATCGCAGAGAGTCAGGAACCCTCGCAGAAGAGCGATGCGCCGGAAGACGCGAACTGAGCTCGGCTCGGGCTGGCGTACCGCCGGACGCAGACGGACCACTTGAACTGCACCGCCGCTATCACCGGCGCGAGAGCCTCACCGGAGTGATGCTGGCAACGGGGACAATCAGAAGGCCGAGGGGAAGTTCACGAAGAAGTTCTCATCGGATCGCAAGGGTTGTTCCGCGTATCGCTGACGGTCTGATGTGGGGAGCCGGCGCGGTCCCGCTCGGCGGCCCGCTTCGCAGGTGGAATCCGTCCGAGATCGCCTTCCACGATCTGGAGCGCGACGTGCAGAAGCAGACGCAGATGTGGGGCCCGTCTCCTCCTCGGCGAACAGTTGCAGTATTCCGCTCGCGACTTTTCCCCACGGCGGCACACATTGCAGCGAGCAACACGAGTGCTATCTATCCCCGACGCGGTCGCGCTTTCCGAAGCCGCTGAAGAGCGGGAGCCATGCGATTGCCTTGTTGGGCCCTTCCGTTCGCCCTTCTGACCCTGGCCGCCGCCTGCGGCCCAGGCGGCAACGGCTCGGCGCAGTGGAACACCATGCCCAACCCCGCGACGCACGACTCGTTCTTCCCGATCGCCGCCGGATCGAAGCACGCGCTCGGCTCCGACTCCCCGGCGATCACCTGCAACTCGTGCCACGGCGGCGGCAACAGCTTCAAGCAGTTCGACTGCCTCTCCTGCCACCAGCATTCGGACCAGGCCGCGCTCGCCCTCGGGCACCGCGGCAAGCCGCAGTACGCCTATGCGAGCGCCAGTTGCTACTCGTGCCACCCCCGTGGGACTGCAGGCGGAGTCGTTCCTTCCGGCCTCATCAGCGATCCCGCACGAGACCTCACGGTCAACGCCCAGATCCCGTCTTATGTCGACACCTCCATTTCGAGCCTCAGTGCCCAGACCGAGACTCTGCCCATGCCCATGGACCACGCGTCGAAGCACGTCGACGCGGCCGCCTTCGCGAGCTGCGGAAATTGCCATGGCAACGCAGGCGCGTTCTACCCGGGCAATCTCCATTCGTCCCTGGCGAACCTCAACCTGGCGCAACCGTCGGCGTGCGCGGATTGCCACGCCAGCTCGAAACCGATCGGCTTCGTCGGCCCGACCGCGACCAATCCGGCGAGGACCCCCGCCTCGAGCGAAATGAAACACGACGCCGTCCTCTGGAGCAATGGTCTGCCGACCGCAGCGATTGCCGTTCCCCAGGACTGCGCCGTCTGCCACGTGACTCCGACGATGAGCATGCCGGCGAGTTGGGCGACCAATCGGGCGGGAAAGACCCCGGCCCTCTTCCATACATCTTTGACGGCGGCAAACCTGCCGCAGCCGGCCTCTTGCGTCGATTGCCACGCCAACTCACGGCCCAACGGCGTCTTGACGGTCTCACCCACCAACCTGCAATTCGACCACACTGCTCTTGTGGCTCTGGCGGACTGCGCTTCATGTCACCAGAGCGGCAGCTCTGCTGCTCAATGGGCCTCTTGGGCGGGAGGCAAATTCCACCTCTCGGGAAACGCCACGCCGTCTTCCTGCTTGCCTTGTCACGCGGGTGAGCGGCCGACGACGACATCGACCTGGACGAGCACGACCTATACCTCTGCGCCGTTCGATTACGTGCCCAACCCGCAAGGCGTCAACCATGGTGCTGGCCAGGACTGCGCTGTCTGTCACGCCGGGCCCGGGACCGGCGCCTGGGGTGGAACGCAAAACTGGGTGGGCGGGCATTTCGCGCACGGTGCGTCCACGATTTCGAGCAACACGTGCATTGCCTGTCACAGCAGTCAGCGGCCCGATCTGCAGACAGGCACGAACGCCGCCGCCATGAACGCGCTCTTGGGCTTTGATCACTCGATGAACGGCACGGGCGACTGCTATGGCTGTCACCAGGCCACGGTCGCCGCCAATCACTACCAGAGCTACTTCAACCCCGCCCAGAAGAATAGCGGTGATTGGCAGGGCGGACAGTCGTATCCGGGAGCGACGCCCATCGGCACACCCTCCCAATTCGTCACGGTCACCGAAATCGTCCTGCACCGTTCCGGGACGAACAACATGGTGACGAGCGCCACCTCGACGTCAGCGACGCTCTTGAACGAGATGCTCCACACGTCGACCGCGATCCCATCGCAGGTGAGTCCCGGGACCGGAACCGGCGACTACACCAAGTGCTGGCACTGCCATACCAGCAGCCCGGGCACCACCAACGTCACCTCGTTCGCGAATGGCCAATTCCATCCTGCGCTCACGAGCTATTCAGCGACGCCGGGCGGAACGCCGACTCCGCTCCCGCAGCCCACGACACAGTGCCTCGATTGCCATTCCCAGATGCGCCCGACCGGGATCGTCGAGAAGGCCGCGTCCGACCTGCAGCCGATGGATCACGACGCGCTGTTTACCTCTGCGGTGACGATCGGCGGCGTGTCGGTGACGGGGGTGGGGGGAATCGAATGCGCCGTCTGCCACAAGAGCCCCGGCACCATCTGGACCGACGGCGCCTTCCACGCCAACATCGGCGCCGCGGTTCCCAAGGACTGCACGACCTGCCACTATCCTTTGATGGCGGATACCGCCAAGTCCGATGTCTCGAGCAGCGTCAATTACACGATGAAGCACACGTCGAGCCAGCTCACTTTCCAGAACTGCCAGGTCTGTCACGCGAGCGCGCTGTCGAAGAGCGCCAACACTCCAGTTGCCTCGACTCTGTGGCAGACGGCGGTCTTCCACGCGAGCCTCGCGTCGCAGCCTTCGGCATGCCTCGCTTGCCATGCGATCTCCGAGCCGGCGGCTAACGCCCCGACCCAGAGCAGCGTGGCCTACAACCTGACCATGGGAGGCACCTCGACCAACACGGCCCAGTGGATGAACCATGGCTCCGGCTCCCTGGCCGGAAAGGACTGCTTCGCCTGCCACGCGGCAGACGCGAAGATTTCGGGGAGCGCCTGGAGCAAGTCAGACTCCTTCCACGGACCGGTATCGAGCCCGAGCAGCTGCCGGGAGTGCCATGGTCTCACCAACGGCGGCGGCTCCGTGGCGGGCACCAACAACAACCTGCCTGTGGGCCTCACCAACTCGTCCACCGTGACCTCGGCAGTTGCCGACAGCACCACCGGCGTTCCTGCCGGAACGCTCGATCAGATCACGCATGCGGACATCAACGTCTCGAGCCGCGACTGCAACTTCTGCCACACGCAGAAGGGCGTCTCGACCGTTGCCGGCGTGCAAGGCAGGGAATGGGCGCAGGCCTCGTTCCACGCGAGCTTCACGTCTGCGAACCCGCTGGTGATGAATGGCACCACGGGGCGCTGCAGCGACTGCCACATGAACGTCAAGCCCGCCGCCAGCTTCACCCTGCTCGATCACAGCACCTTCTCCGCCACGCCGGGAACCCAGGACTGCAGCACGTGCCACTCCTGGCCGGGAACCGGCCGGGCGACGGCCGCCAACTGGCTTGGAGCTGCCGCAGCTCCCGCGACCGTCACATTGACGGGTTGGGCCAGCGGTACTTCGATCACTTCAAATACCGTTACCTTCGCGCATCCCAGCCCGAGCACCTACACGAGCTGTGCGCAATGCCACGCTGGCTCCAATTATTCGACGATCATCGATTTCAACCATGACGGACTGACATCGAATGTAACCATCAACGGCGTGACTCCGTCCACAACGCCCAACCTGGGAACGAGCATTTACGATATCTCGACCAACCCCACGTTCTGTGTGGCTTGCCATAATAGTGGTAGCCCTTGGGTCAGTAGAACGGGATCGTCCTCGACAATTACCGCAGATACGACCAGCGGCAGCACGACCGTGACCACCACCTCCACCAGTGCCTTGACGTTGGGAATGACCATCACCGGTACTGGCATTCCCAGCACTACGACTACGACGACTACTTTTACAGCCAACATCACCAGCGGAAGCGCCATAGTGACGATGGTTTCACCCGTATCAATATCATTGTCGGCTGGAACGATTATCTCGGGTACCGGTATACCGGCTAACGATACCGTTGCTACATCGGTCAATAACGCGACCAGCTTCACATTGACGACAGCGGCTACCGCCACAGCCACGGGCGTGACATTGACTGCGACAAGAACAATCCCGCTTACGGTCACCATCAAGACCATACCCAGCACCACATCGTTTACCATTTCGACCGCGGCCAATGCGACGACGACAGGAACCACTTTGAATGTAACCCATATGAGCATCAGACAGGCGTCTATCGGAAGCCACGGCGGCTCGACCAATGGCCAGGACTGCACCTCATGCCATTACGTTGGCGGGAGGGAACGTCTGACTCCGCCGACTCCTGGGGTTTTCGGGACCGGAGCGATCAGTGGCGGCTAGCGCGCGCCGATGATCGCCGTCGCTGCGGCCGGGATCTGCCGGCGCTACGGGCGCCGCTGGGCCTTGACGGACGTGAGCTTCGACGTTCCCCAAGGATCTCTGGTGATGGTCACCGGCCGCAACGGTTCGGGAAAATCCACCCTGCTGCGGGTGTTCGCCACCGCCATCCGCGCAGACCGGGGGACCGTTCGCATCCTCGGCCTCGATGTGCGCAGCGATCGGGTAAGGGTGAGGCAGAAGATCGCGCTCCTCGGCCACCGCACACATCTGTACGAACCCTTGACTGCGCTCGAGAACCTGGCGGTGGCCGCGCGTTTCCTCGGTGCCGACGCAGGACGAAGGGCGCTTCTGGCACGGCTCGAGGAAGTGGGGCTCACCGATCGCGGCGACGACCCGGTGCAGACGTTTTCCGCCGGAATGCGCCAGCGCCTCGCGCTCGCCCGTATCCTGCAGCAAGCGGCCCAGGTCGTGCTGCTCGACGAGCCGTACGGCCACCTCGACCCGCCTGGCTTCCTGCTGGTGGACGGTCTGCTGCAGCGGCTGCGCAGGCAAGGGACGACAGTGCTGATGGCCACGCATCTGCTGCTCCGCGGCCGGAAGCTCTGCGACCTCGGCCTGGTGCTGGAGGCGGGTCGCCTCGTCTTCGCGGGTGCGGCCGCGGACCTTCCACAGCCCGCGGGAGCGGATGGAGCGGGCTTCGCAGAGGGCGCATGACGGATCTCCTGGTGGCCCTTCGCAAGGACCTTCTCCTCCAGTGGCGGGGGCGAACGCAGCTGGTGGCCATCTTCGCCTCAATTCCGACCTTGGATTACGCTGCTCGCCGCCTTCGCAGTGGTACACTGGTCGATTGGTGGCCTGCTCTTCGGTCGCGTGGTGGAGGACTGATGCAGGGATCGCCTGCAAGACCCGTGGCTCTCGTCGCGCTTGGGGTGGCGCTCCTCTTCGCCGGGTCTTGGTGGGGCCTGGCGAAGGCTCCCGCTGAAGTCTTCATGGGCGACGTGCAGCGGATCATGTACGTCCACGTGCCGACCGCCTGGAACGCGATGCTCGCCCTGACGTTCTCGTTTGTCTGCGCTGTTTGTTTTCTTCTGACCAACGCGTGGAAGTGGGACAGCCGGCTGGAGGCGGCGATGGAAATGGGCGTCGTGCTCTCCGTGCTCCTCTGCATGCAGGGATCGATCTGGGCCAAGCCTACCTGGGGCGTCTGGTGGGACTGGGATCCGCGGCTCACCACCACCGCGGTCATGGTGTTCGCGTTCGGTGGCATCCTCGCGTTGCGGGCATTCGTGGACGATCCCGCGCGGCGTGCGGTCTGGTCCGCGGTCGCCTGCATCGTCGCTTTCGTCGACGTTCCCATCGTCTACTTCTCGGTGAAGTGGTGGAACTCGTTGCACCAGGCGCAGTCCACGCCGCAGACCGTCTCCAGCGCCTTCCACTGGCCTCTCCGTATCAACGCCATTGGCATCCTCTTCCTGTGGACCGGCCTGGCCGCGCTGCGCGCGCGGGTGTCGACGCTGCGGCTGCGCAGCGAACTGGGACCTCCTCTTGCAGCAGACGCGACGCAGCCCACCGACGGTACGACGGTGCCGAGAGGTGCCTGGTGAGCGGCGTGGTCGAGGGCGGGTGGGAATTCGTGACGGCCGCATACTTGGTGACAGCCACGGTGTTCGCTGCCTACGCGACGTCGGTGTTCCTGCGCTACCGGACCGAGAAACACCGCGCAGCCAGCGAGGCAGAGCGGGAGGCGCGGAGATGAGCACCGGCGGGACTCCTTCGCTAGATCCCCGTTTGAGCCCGGCGAGGAGCAAGTGGTTTGCCTTGGCCGCGCTCGCGGTTGCGGCGGGCGCATTCCTGTTCATCGCCGTCGGTGGAATCGGCGACAACCTCGTGTACTACTGGGGGCCCAAGGAACTGCGTGGGGCCGGGCGCAAGGCGATCGGGGCCACCATTCGACTCGGCGGGCAAGTGGCGGTCGGGTCCGTGAAGCGCGGAGACGGCGTCTCGGATCTCGAATTCGACGTCACCGACGGCACCGCGATGGTTCACGTGGTCTCCCGCGGCGTGCCTCCCCAACTGTTCCGCGATCGCATCGGCGTGGTCGTCGAGGGCACGCTGACAAAGGACGGAAGCTTCGAAAGCCGCCGCCTGATGGTGTCCCATGACAACAAGTACCGCGCGCCGGGCGACAAGAACGTCGACATCAAGGAGCTGATGCGGTCGACGGAGGGACTCGAGCAGGCGCCGCCGCCGCGCACGGCGATAGCCGGGTCCCCACCGTAAGACCGGAGACTGGAACTCATGGTCCCTATCCTCGGGCGCATTCTGATCCTGCTGGCGCTCCTCGCCGCGAGCGCTGGCGCCCTGGTGGGCTTCGCGACGGGCGCGAGGCCGAGCGCGGCCGGCTGGAAGTGGGCCCGCCGCCTCGCCTACGCGTTCGCGGCGTTGATGGTGCTCGCGAATCTGCTGATGGAATACGCGCTCCTCAGCCACGACTTCAGCGTGAGCTACGTGGCCCATGTGGGATCGCGCTCGGTGCCGACGTGGGTCTCCATCGTCAGCCTTTGGTCGTCGCTCGAAGGGTCGATCCTGTTCTGGGGCCTGGTGATGGGTGTGTACGTCGCGGTCGCCACCTGGTGGAACGCGGACGAGCACCCGGAGTACATGCCGTACGCGGTCGGCGTCTGGCTGGCGTGTGGCGCCTTTTTCAGCTTCCTGCTGGCGGGGCCTGCGCAGCCGTTCGCGACGGTGCCCAATCCCGCGCTCGACGGCCCGGGGCCGAATCCGCTGCTGCAGAACCACTATCTGATGGTCATCCACCCCCCGTTCCTCTACTCGGGCTACGTGGGGATGACGATTCCCTTCGGCCTCGCCTGCGCCGCGCTCCTCGTCGGCCGCCTGGGCAACGACTTCATCCGGCCGCTCCGCAATTTCCTCCTCCTGTCCTGGATCTTCCTCACCGTCGCGATCGTGCTGGGCGGCTGGTGGGCCTACGAGGTGCTCGGCTGGGGAGGGTACTGGGCGTGGGACCCGGTAGAGAACGCCTCGTTCTTGCCCTGGCTCGTGGCGACAGCGGCCCTCCACTCCGCGCTGCTGGTCGAGCGGAAGGGCGTCCTCAAGGGCTGGACCGTCATCCTCGTGCTCGCAACGTATCTGCTCACCATTCTGGGCACCTTCATGACGCGCTCGGGTGTCTTCAACTCCGTGCACTCCTTCACCCAGAGCGCGATCGGTCCGACCATCCTCGTGTTCCTGGCCGCCGCGCTGCTGTTCTCGCTGGTCCTGTTGGCGCTCCGCGTGGACAGCCTGGGCTCGGACGGCCGCCTCGAGACCGGTCCTTCGCGGGACGTGATCTTCCTCGTGCAGAATCTCCTCTTCGTGCTCTTCACCTTCACCGTGCTCCTGGGGACGGTCTTCCCGCTGGTGGTGGAAGCCGCGCGCGGAGTGCAGATGAGCGTGGGTCGGCCGTACTTCGACAAGATGTCGGTGCCCATCGGCGTGGCCTTGCTCTTCGTCATGGGGGTGGGCCCGGCGCTGCCTTGGGGACGCGCGACGGCGCCGCAGCTTCGCAGTGCGCTGCTGCCGCCCCTCCTCGGCGCCTCGGTACTCGCCTTCGCAGGGTTCGCCCTGGGGGTCCGTAACCCCTGGACGCTTCTCTCCCTCCTCTTCGGAGGCTTCACCGCCCAGGTGACGCTCTCCGAGATGTTCCTCCCGGTCCGCCAGCGGATGCGGGCGCACGGCGAAGGTCTGGTCGAGGCATTCCGGCAGGCGCAGAGCCGGGGACAACGTCGTCTCGGCGCGTACGTCGTCCACGCCGGCGCCCTTCTCGTCATCGTGGCAATCGCGGTTTCGAGCACGATGGGCAGCTCGAAGGAAGTTCAGCTCACCCAGGGCCAGACCACGACTTTGGGCGCGTACGAGCTGACGTTCATAGGTGCCGACCAGATCAAAGAACCCCACCGGGAGTCCGTACGCGCGCGCGTGGACATCAGCAAGAACGGCCGCAGCCTCGGGACGCTGTATCCGCGCATGAGCCAGTACGAGAACCAGCGCGAACCGATCGGCTCGCCGGCGGTGCGCACGAGCCTGACCGAGGACCTCTACCTGTCGATCCACAACATCGATGCGGGCGCGGGCACCGTTGGTCTGCTGGTGCTGATCAACCCGATGGTCTGCTGGATCTGGATCGCCACCGCAATCATGGCTCTGGGCGGGCTGGTGGCCCTGGTGCCGTCCTTGCGCGGGGCGACGGTGGCCGCGCGGGCACAGGTCCCTGCCCCCCTCGCCATCGAAGGGTCCCGTTGATGGCGACTGGGGCCACTTCCACTGCCGGGACCGAGCGAGCGCCGCGCGTCAACCGCAGGGTGCTCGTCGCCGGCCTGGCCATCGCCTTTCCTTTGCTCGCCGTCCTCGTCGCGAACCTCGGCCGCGACCCGCACTCGGTTCGTTCCCCGCTCGTCGGACGGCCCGCGCCTGCCTTTTCGCTCGCACCCGTGGGCGGCGGAAGCCCGGTCGCGCTCGACTCTCTCCGTGGCAAGCCGGTCGTCATCAACTTCTGGGCGACCTGGTGCGTGCCGTGTTTCCAGGAACACGCGGCGCTCACCGAAGGGGCGCGGTCCCTCCGCGACGTTCAGTTCCTGGGAATCGTGTACGAGGACGAGGAGGCACTGACCCACGAGTTCCTGCGGCAGCGCGGGAGCGCTTACCCATCTCTGATGGACAAGGACGGCAAGGCCGCCATCGCGTACGGAGTCTTCGGGGTGCCCGAGACGTTCTTTATCGACGCCAGTGGACGCATCGTTGAGAAGTTCGTCGGGCCGCTGGACCCCGGCACCCTCATGGAGCTGGTTGCCCAGGCGAAGGGCGGTGCCCGGTGACGTTCGTCGCCTTCGCTCTGACGGGCCTGCTGGCGGTTGCGCCGGCCGCCGGCACGCTCCCGCTGTCGCCGGCGCCCGGCATTGACGCCCCCAGGGGGCCGCAGCTCTCCGGACCCCTGCTCGACGCTCGGACCGACGACATCGGCGCCCTGCTGCGCTGCCCGGTTTGCCAGGGCCTCTCCGTGGCCGACTCGCCCGCTACCATGGCCCGCAACATGAAAGCCGAGGTTCGCGAAAAGCTGGCTGCTGGTTACGACCAGGAGCAGATCCTCGCGTACTTCGAGCGCTCGTACGGCGAGTTCGTGCGGCTCGAGCCTCCGATGCGGGGCGTGAACTGGTTGGTGTGGTTCGGGCCCGTTGCCGGCCTCGTCGCCGGAGGCGCGGTGATTGCCTGGGTCCTGAAGCGATCGCCAAGCCAAGCGGGTGAAAGGGGACCGCCCGAGGTGGCTCCCGCCGCCTCGGCGGTATCCGATCTTCCCACGCGAGATACGACGCCGGCCGACGCGCGTCTCGCTACCGCTCTCCGGCGAGTGCGAATGCTGGCCTATGGCTGGCCCGATGGCGTTTCTCCGAAAGAACGGTCATGAACGCGGAGACAACTGTCGAGTGGGTCCCGGCCGTGGTCGTCCTCGCTACAGGCTTGATCCTGGGCACCGTGCTCATCTGGCGTCTTCTTGCGGCCTCCCGTCGTGTCGCGCGGGCTGGCGCCGGCGTTCCCGCAATGGAGGTGCGCGACCTTGCCGGCAAGAGCGAGGCGCTCCTGCACCAGCTCCGCGAGCTCGAGGACACCGCCAGCAAGCGAACTCCCGAGCAGCTCGCACGCGAACGCTACGCGCTGGAATTGGAGGCGGCGAAAGCCCTGCTCGCCCTCGAGGAGAGAGGAATGTCTGCCAAACTCGCGTCAAAGAGCGCCACGGCGGAGCCGGCAACCCCCGCTCGCACGGCCCGCGACCGCGCAGGTCTGCGCGGCTTTCTCTGGGGCATCGGCAGCGCCGCCGGCGTGCTGCTCCTGGGTCTGTTCGTGTACCAGTCGGCCAAGCCGCGGGAACCCGGTGGCTCGGTCACCGGCAACACTCCGATCACCGGCCGGCCCACCGGCGGGGAAGGCGCCGATGGCGAAGAGGCCCAGATCCGGGCAGCGCTCGCGCGCAATCCGGAGAGTCTCGACGGCCACCTCGCACTCGCCCACCTGTACGTCGAACGTCAGAACTGGATGGGCGCCTGGGGCGAAACCGCGAAGGTGCTCGAACGCGCGCCGGGCAATCCTCGCGCGCTCGCCTACCAGTCCATGGTCCGCCTGGCCATGGGCCAGGTGGACATCGCCGTAACCCTATTGACGAAAGCGCTCGCTTCCGACCCCGACCTGGTGGACGGCTACGCCTATCTGGCCCTGGCATACGCGCGGATGGGGCGGATGCCAGAAGCGGAGGCCACGATCGCGAAGGCGTCGAGGCGTTTCCCCGAGCGCGCGGCGGACCTCCGGCAGTACCTGACGGAACTCAAGGGCCAGACTCCGGTCACCCAGGCCAGCGCCGCCTCCGCCCCCGATCCGCACGCGGGCCTGGGCACTCCGGGGGAGGGAGCGCCCCAGCAGAGCGGGACCACGGGTCGCCGCGTCTCGGGCACCGTGGACGTCGATCCATCGCTGAGGAACAAGCTGCCGCCGGGTGGCGTCCTCTTCGTTTTCGCGCGCGCTGCTGGCGCCAGCGAAGGCCCCCCGGTCGCCGTGAAGCGTCTGCCCGCAAGGTTCCCCGCGGCTTTCGAGCTGAGCGAAGCCGACTCGATGATGGGTCAACCGCTCCCGGACCAGCTCCTCATCGAGGCGCGCCTCGATGAGGACGGCGATCCCACCACGCGACCGCCCACCGATCCCAAGGCTCGCCTCGATCGTGTAAAGGTTGGCCGCACCGACGTGCTGCTCGTCCTGAAACGACCCTGACCTGGTGCGCGCCCGGGATTGCGCGCCGTCATCATCAGAAGGTGCCGGCGATCACCGCATCGGCGAACGCGGACTGTCCCGTTCCCGGGCTGAACAACGTTCTCTGGCCGTTGAGTGTCGTCCGTCCCATCAGCGACACGCGCAGCGCCACGTAAGGCCCGAGCTGCGCCGAAATCGCAGCGGATGCACCAAGCTCGTCCAGCACCACAGGGGCGAGCCCGCGCGTGCGGAACCACGAAATGCGCGCGAGGATCTGGAGCACGCCGCGGGACCGCTCCAGGACCTGCAGCCATGCGCTGCGGCCCGGAGCCCAGCCACCCTCCTGGAAATAGCCTGCGGAAACTCCCGCCCGGTCGCCGAACAGACGCGGGAGCTCGACCTCGGGGCCGATCCAGGAGCGCGTTTTGATCGTCACCAGATCCGTGCTGAGTCCCGACAGAACGTAGAACCGCAATGCGTCGATCGGCTCCCAGGCGGCCGAGGCGTCCGCGTGCCGCGCAGCCCCGCCGCTGAGCACGTGGCCAGGGCCGTCGAGCTCTGGAACGGAGAGACCCTCGTACCGGAACGATCCGCTGAAGCTGAGCGAGTCGAACGGGCGCGCGGCGCCGTCCACGCGCACTGCCTCCAGGCGGACCGTGTCGAGCGAGCCCACTCCACGCGACGCGGCTCCCCCGGCGCGCACATTCACCGCCGCGTCGAGCCGGCGGGTGATGCGTGCCTCGAGCAGGGCCTCCCCTTCGACGCGCTGCCCGAGATCGGCGGTGTTCACGAAAGCGATGCGCGCCTCGTGCCGCAGGAACCGAAGGGTAGAGTCCGCTTCGAACGCTCGCTGGCCGATCCAGTATGCGCCGAAGGTGCCGTGGTCGAGCGACGGCGCGAGCGTGACGGCGTCGGGCACCACGCCGCCAAAGATTCCCGCCTCGCCTCCTCCCACGCTGCGCCAGCCTGCCTGGGCGCCGTCGAGGATCACCTGCCCGGGCACCCGGTACGGACGTACGCGGCCGAGTGAAAACGCCGGGCCGCCGTCCGCCGACCTGCGGGAGATCGCGGCTTCCCAGACGTACAGCTGGGCAGGGTCGTAGGGGCGGAAGCTGATGGGGTCCGAACGGCGCGACCAGCGCCGGGCGCTCAGATCGAGGTCAAGCGTGAATCCGGCCCCGAGCGAAGCGCCGCGGATTGCGGCATCAGCGCGCTCCTGGTTCCACGCGCCCGGGCCTCCGGAGGTCCACCACGTCGTGTGCCTGATCTCGCCCTCGATGCTCCCGCGGCGCATTTCCAGACCGCCGGCGCCTTCATGGAAATCGACCTTCGCATACGACGCCGATGCGAGCACGCTGCGGCGCTGTTCGAGGACCGCGGGTGCCGTTGGTGGCGGCAGCCGCGCCACCGGGCGTGGCGGCGGCGGTGGCTCGGGCAGGGGGAACGTGTCGCCGGTGCGGCCGGTGCCGAGGCAACTCGCGCGCGTCTCGGAAACCTGCTCGACCCGGCAGGAGCCCGACTGGAACTTCAGGATTTCCCCCGGGGCGAGCCCATCGCGCGATCCCGCATCCAGGTACAGCCGGGTCGCGGTCGCATACAGCACCGAGCCCGAGCGCCGCGGCGGCGGAGTCTTCGCCCGGGCTGCCACGCCGGCGAGAGCTCCCGCCGCAAACAGGGCGCCGGCAATTCGCGCAGGCGCGATCATCGGGTGACCCTCGTGCGCGAGGGGCGCACTCCCGTCGAGGGTATGAACGAGTGGCATTCGTAGCACTTGCGGTTGCTACACTGGAACCCGCCGACATTTGCGTGCGTCTGAGTCACATGGCTGCAGGCGTGGCAGCGCATGCAGTCGGCGGTATTCGTCGAGCACGTTCCCGCCGCGACGAGCGAGGTGAGCGTGCTGTGGCAGTCCAGGCAGCCGATTCCTGCGTGTGGGCCTCTCGAGAGCTGGAAGCAGGCGTCGTGCGCGGCAAACCGCGCACCCTTGAAGCGGGTGGGGAAATGGCAACTGTTGCAGTCGGTCCCGAAGCCGGCGCGCACGTGATCGAGCGGGGTACCCACCGTGCGCGCATAGTCCGCCTGATGGCAGGCGAAGCAGTCGGCGGTGGCACGCGTGAACGTCCTGTCGCGCTGGTTGCGGTGGCACTCTTCGCAGGGAATGGCTGCATGGCGGCCGGTCAGGGGAAAGTTGGTTGCGCGGTGCGCGTCCGGACCGAAGCGGGTCGCCCAGCCAAACGGGTCGTGGCACGAGGCGCAGCGGTTGCCGAACTCGCCCGTGTGCACGTCCCTGTGACAGGCGGCGCAGCTGGTCGCGACCGGCGCGGTGAAGTCCGACGAAGTTCCGTGGCAGGCGCGGCACGTTGCGGAAACATGGCGGCCCTCGAGGGGGAAGCCGGTACGCGAGTGATCGAACGTCACCGGCCTCCACCCGGCCGCCGAATGGCAAGCATCGCAGCGGGTATCGGCGCCCATGTGGGCCGCCTGCGATCTCGGAGCGGGGGCTGGCGCTGCCGCTACGGCGATCGCCACGAAGAGAGCGCTCATCGCGCCACTCCCCGCGTGAACCCCCGGAACGCTCCGCGATGGACGTCGACGTGGCACGCCGCGCAAGTGGTGGGCACGCCGCGGTAGAACCGCGCGCGGGCTCCGCCGCCCACTTCGACATCGGGGTGGCAGCCTGCGCACTCCACGCTCTCATGCTTTCCTTCGAGCACGAACGCGGTGAAGGGGGGCCGGTGCACGAATGCGGTCCGCTTCCAGTCCGAGGTGGCATGGCAGCGTGCGCAGTCCGTGGCCCTGGTGCGGGTGTCCGCGAACTGCGCTGCGTGAGGATCGGAGTGACAGGAGGCGCACTCGCCCGGCAGCGGCTGGTAGCGGACCACGCCGGCCGGGTCGAGGACATGGCACGCCGCGCAGGCCGCTTTTTCGTGCGCGCCGGTGAGAGGGAATGACGACTCGCGGCCATGGTCGAAGCGCACCTGCGCGAATGAAGAAACTTGATGGCAGTCGGCGCAGCCCGACTGCTTGACGCGCGCCTCGAACTGGCCGCGGTGCGTGTCCGCATGGCAGGTGTCGCAGCGGCGCATGTCGCCCGGCAGGTGAAAGCGCGTCAGGACCACCTTGTCCTTCCGCCCGCGCTTCTCCAGGAACGCGCGGATGGGCGCCACCTTCGACTCCAGCCAGGGGTCCGTCCCATGACATGCCGAGCAGGCCGCCGCGAAGTGGCCACCCTCGAGCGGATACGGCTTGTGCATCGTGACCGGATCGAAGATTACCGGCTGGAACGAGTTCAGGTTGTGGCAGGAATCGCACGCGCGAGGCGGCGAGCCGAGCTCGCCGAGGTGGGCGTCGATGTGGCAGTCGCTGCAGCCGGCGAACTTGAGTCCTTTGAACACCGCTGGCACGCCGCGGAAGGGGCCATGACAGCTCTTGCACGCGACGGTCGCGTGCGCTCCACGGAGCGGGTAGCGCGTCTTCTCGTGGAACGCGCGCTGGCCTGCCACGCCCTTCACCTCCTTCCAGTCCTTGGGCGTGTGGCAACTGGTGCAGTTCGCCCCGAACCGGCCTTCGTGGGGGTCCTTGTGGCAGTCCACGCACGAGGCGTGGGCCAGGGGGCGCATCTTCAGGAACGTCTCGGAGTATGGCGGCAGCGGAGCGTCCTTGTGAGCCTTCGCGTCCGTCATGGGTGCGTGGCATTTCTGGCACGGGACGCTGGCATGCTTTCCCAGCAGAGGAAAGTCTGTCTTCGCGTGCTTGAACCGCGGCGCCGGCTTCCACGACGCTTCGGTATGGCAGTCGGCGCATCTGGCGCCGAGCTGCCCCCGGTGCTCGTCGAAGTGACACTGGGCGCACTGGGTGGGCAGGCCCATGAAGGTGACCTTTTTCGGATTCTTGGCGCGCGCCGCGCGGACGGCGGCGTCCGTGATCAGGCGGTCGTCGTGGCACTGCGCGCAGTCAACCTGGGCGTGCTTGCCCTTCAGGGGATATCCGGTCTTCGCGTGATCGAAGCTTTTCGTTCCTTTCGCTCCCCACACCAGATCGAAGCTACGGCCTTGATGCTCGCGGTGGCACTTGTTGCAGACCAGCTCGGGGACCGAGAGCCGTCCATGGATGCCCCGGTGGTCCTTCACATTCTGCTTGATGTCCTTGTGGCAGACGAGACAAGTGTCGTTCGAAAGCCTCGCGCCGGCGACATGGCACTTGGTGCAGTTGGCGAGACCTTCGAGGTCTGCGTGCGCAGCTGCCAAGGGGCCGGGCGAGAACACGTCGGCCCGCGCGCCGGCGGCAGCGAGGAACAGCGCAGCGGCGAGGATCCGCTCAGCGGAACCAGACATATCCGAGGTACACCGAGACGGCGATGTGCGCTGCGATCGCAATCACCAGAAAGCCCGCCAGCGAGGCATGGAAGAGCCGCCAGCCGCGAAGCAGGTTCTTCAGCGCCTGGTAGAAGGTGACCTGCATGCGGACCCTGGCGAGCATCAGGTACCCGTCCCGGAACTCGCGGTATTCGTCGGCGTCGTCGAAGTAGAAGCTCGCAAGGAGCAGGCGCAGGCGTGTCCACATCGCGCGGAGCGGCCAGGTCATGAACATCCAGAGGAGCGAGCCGGGGCGCACGGGCCGCGCGCCGGAATCGAGCAGGCGGTGCAGCAGCCGTGAATTGCTGGAATCTTCGAGCATCGGCTGGAGGCGCGCCCGCAGCCGCTCCCAGCGCCCCAGCACGTCGGCGATCTCCAGCGCCTTGCCTCCCGCCGAGGGGATGAGCCCGTAGATGAAGCGGCCGACGATCCCGGTGAGCACGACGATGAGCAGCGCGCCTGCAGTTCCGGTCGCCAGCTGGTTGTTCGACTGGAAGGCCGCGTGGAATGCGATCACCAGGGGGCTCATGAACCCCACGAACATGTGGAAGTCGAGCCAGCCCCGGATCGACCCCTTGCCGGAGAGCAGACGCGACCGTTTACGCACGGGATAGAGAAAGTTAAGCATCATGAAGGCAGTGGCGATGATGCCCACTCCGTGGCCCCAATGGCCGGCAGAACGCAGCGTTTCGTGCAGGGGAGACGCGAGTCGATCCGCGTGCGAGAGGAGGTAATAGGACCACCCCTTCAGCGTCAGCCACCCGAGAATCAGCGTGCCCGTCACGAAGTAGAAGACATGCGCGCGGCGGTGCGATCTGCGCTCTTCCTTCTCACGCGCCAGGCCGCGGCGGTCACCCACTGGACCGCGCTTCGGCTTCTTTCGCTCTTCGCCGAAGTGCTTATCCAGAGAGATCTTCAGCTTGGAGAGGAACTCCACCGGCAGTTCGCCGCCGATGTTCACGATGACGAAGTCGTTCGGCAACACCACCGGCGATGCCGCGACGGTGAGCACCGCCTCGTCCTCGGTGATCAGGTCCACCTGCGAGTTCATCAGCGCCCGCAGGCGGCGGGCCTTCACCAGCCCCGCCATCTTGGCGCGGTTCGCCTCGCGGCACTTGGCGAAGTTCTCGCCGCGGTACGAGATGGAGACGCGCGCATCGCTCTCTTCGGCGAGCTGCATGGCGGCTTCCAGCGCGGCATCGCCGCCGCCCACCACCAGGACGTCGCATCCCTGGTACTGCTCGGGATCCATCATCCGGTAGGTGACCTTCGGCAGGTCCTCGCCGCGGACGCCCAGCTTGCGCGGTGTTCCACGGAGGCCCGTGGCGAGTACCACCTTGCGCGTGTCCACCGAACCGCGGCTCGTCTGCACGCGGAATGCGCCGTCACCCCCCTCGATGCCGACGACCTTCACGCCTTCCTCGATGTCGACGCTTCCCTTGTGCAGCGCGCGCTGCCACGTCGAGAGCAGTTCCTCCTTGCTGATCAGCTTCTTCGTCAATTTTCCGTAGAAGGGGACCTGGAACGCTTCCGTCATCACCACTTTCTGGCGCGGATAGTTCGCGATCGTTCCGCCCAGGGACCCTTGTTCGAGCACGCGGAACGAGCGTCCGGTCTCGCGCAGACGCAGCGCCGCCGCCAGCCCTGCCGGGCCCGCGCCGACGATCACCACATCGGGCGAAGATCCACTCCCTTTCGGCATCACCTGGGCCAGGCGCTCAGCGACCTGGAGTCCCTGCGTCACGGCGTTCTTGATCAGGCCCATCCCGCCCAACTCGCCGATGATGTGGACGCCCGCCCGGCTCGACTCGAAGTACTCGTCGACCATCGGGAGATCGACGCCGCGCTCTGAGGTGCCGAAGACGAGCTTGATGGCGTCGACCGGGCACTCCGCCGCGCATTTTCCGTGGCCGATGCAGTGATCGGCATGAATGAGAAGTGCCGCGCCGTTCACCACGCCAAGGATGTCGCCCTCCGGGCACGACTTGAGGCAAGTCAGGCTGCCGATGCAGATGTCCGGGTTGATCACCGGATGCAGCGTCAGCGGGACCTGGACGCCTCGTCCCTCCGCCTCCGCGATCGCCGCCGCGCTCTTGCGGTGCCGGCGTCCGCGGCGCGCGAGGTGAAGAATGGCGAGCACCAGGCCCACGAGCACGGAAGCGCATAGGATCGCTCTCCCGAGGTCCATTCTCGCGAAGTCCATACTGCTTCCTTACCTCTGCCGCCGGCTCTCCGGTACCCGCGCAAGTACGTCGCGAGGAGCCGCCGGTCGGTGCGAGTGATCCTGGAAACTTCCACCCAAACTCGTAGTCGTGAGCAAGCTGGCCGGGCATGCACCCACCATGAAGAATCTCGCTTGGTTGTTGGTGCCCAGGGGCGGAATCGAACCACCGACACGGGGATTTTCAGTCCCTTCAAGCCCGTCGGGAAGAAGGCACTTCCCTCTGGGGACGCCCGGGAAACCTAGCAGAAGAACCGTCAAGCCAGGGGTCCCGAAGCACAGCGAAGCAGCGATGAGCTCGCGGAGTGATGCGCCGCGAGCGACTCAGGTCGCCGGGGCGCTTTCTCGCGAGCAGATCCGCCCACATCGACCGCGGACACGAGCGGCGAATTTGTGGCCCGTGGTCACGATCCGGGGGTCTTCATGGAAACGTCCTCCATGGAGCGATCCCAAGTGCGCGAGACGGTTCTGATCACTGGAGTTGGTGGATCCGCAGGACGGGCCGCCGCCACCTATTTCGCCGGGCGAGGCTACCGCGTGCTGGGCACGGACATGCGCGACGCCGACTCGTCGGCGACGGCGTTCCGCCTCATCCCTCCCGCGCGAGAAGGCGCTTTCGTGGCCGCGCTGCTCGAGATCGCGACCAAGGAGAAGGTCGGCTTGCTCGTGCCCACCGTCAGCGAAGAGCTGCCGATCGTGGCGCGCATGCGCGGCGCACTGCGGGAGCGCGGCATCTCCCTTTCGCTGTCGGGCGCGCCGGGCGTCGACATCGCGAACGACAAGCTGCGGACGGCAGAGGAGTTGGGGAAGGCGGGCGTATCGGTGCCGATCACCTTCCCTCAAGCGACCCCAAGGGCCGACTTGATCGCCGCGCTGGGATGGCCGGTCCTTTCCAAGCCGCGAGTCGGCCGCGGCGGCCGCGGAGTGCGCGTGCACGCCTCGCCCGCCGACCTTGTGCGCACGGAGACCGAGGAGGTCGTTTTCCAGGAGTTCCTCCCTGGCGAGGAATACGACCTGAACCTCTTCGTCGAGCGGGACGGTCGCGTTCCGGCCGCGGTCGTGCTGCGAAAGACCGGTCTCAAGGAGGGGCTCGTCGGCAACGCGCTCGGCACCGAGCGCGCTGAACGCCCCGACATAGCCGCGCTGGGGATCGAGGCCGCGCGCGCGCTCCACCTCGAAGGCCCTCTCGACATGGACATCCGCTTGAGGGCGAACGGGACCCCCGCCGTCTTGGAGATCAATGCGCGGCTCGGCGCCAACGTGCTTTCCGCCCGCGAGGTCCTCGACGCTTTCCACGATGCCTGGAGGAACGACCGATGCGCCTGAAAGCACTTCTCGCCTGCCTCATTGCCGTCCATCTGAGCGCCTCCGGTGCGGAGCCTTCCCCGCGGCCGCTGGCTTCCGTGGCGAACCTGCGCCTGCGGGGAGATGCGCTCCGTAGTCAGGGCGACTACCAGGGCGCGCTCGACGCCTACCGGGGCGCCATGGCGCTGGCCGGCGAGAACGCCGATCTGTGGAAGCACATCGGCTGGACGCAGAAGGCGATGCGGAACTACGCGGACGCCGCGGCTTCGCTGGAGAAGGCGACGCTGCTCGATCCGAACGACCGCGAAGCGCAGGACGACCTGCGTGACCTGAAACAGTCGCGCGGGCTGCGCCTCGAGGCCTGGCTGGGAGGCACCGAGCCGGGCACCTCGAAGAACGCCTTCGAAGCCCAGCTCAGCTACGCAGGCCTGAACCGTGTCCAGCTCTACGCGGGCGGGAGCTGGACGGACAACATCTTCTACGAAGCGGTGAAGGGATACGGAGGCGCCTACTGGTTCTATTCGCCGGATTCGTACTTCAAGGCCGACCTGACGCTGCGTCGCTACGGATACACCGGAGCGAACCGACCCACGCCCGACTCGAATGCCTACAACTCCGTGCCGCGCGCCGATCTGGAGATGTCCCACTGGTTCGAGTCCGTCGTTCGCGGGGCCCTCGATTACCAAGCCTTCGCGCCCAACTTCTTCTACGACTCTTCGACGCGGATCCTGAACCACAAGCTCTCCGCCGAGATCGAGCTGCCGATCGCGCGCGGCCTGAGCCTCGGGATGATGGCAGCGATCCTGCGCGACCCCGACCCCGCCGCCACGACCATCGCCGGCCGCCCCTTGCCGGGCTCTGCGCCCGGCACCATTTGCCCCGGGGCCGGCCCGGCGAGCTGTGCGACCGCGACCAGCGTGGTCTTCCGCAGCGAGGTCCTCGTGGGCGGAAGCGCTTCGTACGAGGCGGAGCGATGGGGGGCTGCGGTGAAGTACGTGCCCAACCGCGACCTCGATTCGGGCTTCGCCTGGTCGGTGATCTCCAGCCTCGACCTGCGGCCGCTGGAGAAGCTTTCCTTCAAGCTGCAGTGGGTCTTCGATCGGTATTCGGCCAGTTCGGGCCCCGTGTTCGCCGGCAAAAACGGTCACATCTGGTGGGCCACGGCGCGCTACCAGCTGACGCGCGCCCTGGCCCTGGGCGGCGGAGTTAAATGGGTCTCGAACCCCAGCCCGTCCGACCTGACCGGCACCTCCTCGCGCAACGACCCGACGCTGCTGCTCAACCTCGAGTATGGCACCGTCCTCTTCTGAGCCATGCGCTGCCTGTCCTCTCCCACGCTGGCGCTTCTGGCCCTCTCCGCTGCGTCGGCAGCGGCGGCCATGCCCGTGCCGCGCGGTGTCCGCTACGCGAAGGCCGACGCACCGGCGGCGGTGGGGCCGCCCGCGAGCAGCAAGCTCACTCTCACGGCGCTCGCCGGGTACGCGCGCGCGCAGGCGAAGGTGGGCCACTTCGAAGAGGCGATCGATGCCTACCGGCGCTTGCTTTCGCGGTCGCCGGGGAACGTCGATGCGCTGACCCATCTCGCCCGGCTGGAGTCGTGGACCGGCCAGTACGATCACGCCATCGTCCTCTATCGGGATGCCCTCTCGCTCCGCCCCGACGACAGGGAGCTGAAGAGCGATCTGGCGGACGTGCTCACCTGGTCCAACCGGCTCGACGAGGCCGAGAGGCTCTACGAGCAGGTGCTGGCCCAGGAGGAAGGCCATCACGAGGCGCTCAAGGGCCTGGTTCGCGCGCGCCGCCTGCGCGGGGATCTCGAGGGCGCAGCGGCTCCGCTCGACCGCGCCCTCGCGCTGTATCCCAGGGATCCGGACCTGCACCGCGAGCGCGCGCGGATGTTCTCGCAGAAGGGGGAGCTGTCGAAGGCGGCGCAGGCGCTGCGCGAGGCGTCGCAGCTGGCCCCTTCCGATCCCGCCGTGCTGCGGGAGCTCGCGGAGACGTACCAGCAGCTGCAGGACTGGAGCAACGCGGTCGAGACCTGGCTCAAGGTCACGCAGCTCGACCCGGAGTATTCCGGAAGCCACGTGGCCCTGGGCCGGACGTATCTCGCCCTCGGCAAGCTGTCGCTGGCGCGCGAGCACGCCGATCTGGCCCGGAGGATGAGCCCGACCAACGTCGCGGCCAGGCAGCTCGCCGGCGATCTCGAGCGCGAGTCCCGCATCGGGCCCATGCGCTCGGCGACCGAGTGGGCCGAGATCCTCGCCTACCTGGGCCTGTTACCGGTCATGTTCCTCATCGCGCGCCGCTCGCGCCACTCGCTGCGCCGGCGAACCGCCTGGGCCTTCGTCAACTACGTGGTGCCCGCCTTCGTGATCTTCGGGGTGGTCGCCCACATGATGCGCGGCGCGCAGCTGCGCTGGATTGATCCGCGCACCTTCGAAGCGCTGAGCAACGTCGTCCTCTTCCTCGGGCTCTGCCTCGCGTTCGTGGCGGTGTTGCGCAGCGAGCCCACCGTTCAGGAGCTCGCCGGGCAGATCGTGCTGGCGCTGGGGGCGCATCCCGACGACATCGAGCTGGGCTGCGGCGGCTTCCTCCTCAAGCTGAAGGCGAGCGGCGCCAAGGTGTACGGGCTCACCTTCACCCGCGGCGAGGTCGGCACGAGGCCAGACGCGCGCCGCGATCTCGAGGGGGAGAAGGCGGCCGCTTTCCTCGGCCTGGACGGCTACTGGGTGCTCGGCTTTCCCGACACGGGGCTGCAGGAGAAGATCCCGGCGCTCAAGGCCGCCATCGAGGCCAAGATCAAGGAGCTCGGCGCCACCGTCGTGCTGACCCACTCCGACGCGGATTTGCACGGAGATCACCGCGCCATCTCGGTCGCGACCCGCGAGGCGGCCCGCGGCGTTCCCACCGTCCTGTGCTACGAAGACGTCTCCACCACCGACCAGTTCTCTCCCAACTTCTACGTCGACATCAGCCAGTACATGGACGACCACCTGAAGGCTTGCGCGCTGCACCGGACCCAGGATCACCGGACCTATATGGATCCGGAGGTGATCCAGGGCCGGGCCGCGCACCGCGGGATGCAGGTGGGCGTGCGGTACGCGCTGGCCTTCCGAACCCTCAACATGGTTCGCTGAGGACATGGGCCCGCTCCAAGTCCTCTTCTGGGCCTTCGGACTCGCGGTCTTCGTCCTGGGAATCCAGGGCGCGCTCTACTTTCCCTTGACCCTCGTCTACGAGGTCTGGAAGCGGCGGACCTTGCGGCGGCTGCCTCCGTTCCGGGGGCGCGTCAGCGTCGTGGTGCCGGCCTACAACGAGGAGCGCACCATTCTGGTGGCGGTCGAGACGTTGCTCGAGTCGACGTATCCCGACCTGGAGGTGATCGTGGTCGACGACGGCTCGCGCGACGCGACCGCCGATCGCCTCCGCGATCTGCACGAGAGCGGCCGGATCCATCTCCTCCGGCAGCCCAACGGGGGCAAGGCGAAGGCGCTCAACGCCGGCATCGCCGCCGCCACCGGCGAGGTCGTACTCTACACCGACGCCGACAGCCTCTTCTTGCGCGACACCGTGGGCCAGATGGCCCGCTGGTTCTCCGATCCGGGCATCGACGCCGTCTGCGGAAACGACATGCCGCTGCGCGCCGGCACGGCGCTCCAGAAGCTTCTGGTCATCACCACGCACATCGGCACCGGCTACGTGCGCAGGGCGCTATCGGTGATCGGGTGCTTGCCCATCATCTCCGGAAACCTGGGCGCGATCCGCCGCGGCGTCCTGGAGGAGATCGGCGGATTCATGCCTATCTGGGGCGAGGACCTGGAGATCACCTGGCGCCTGCACGCGCGCGGCAAGCGCATCGTCTTCGACCCGGAGCCCGCCGTGCTGGCCGACTGCCCGGCCACTTTCGCGGCGCTCTGGAAGCAGCGCGTGCGCTGGGTGCGCAGCTACCTGAAGGTCGCGAGGCTGTACCGCGGTCTCTTCTTCCGCCGCACCGCCTGGCCCTTCTCCTTCTACCTGCCGGTGAACTTCGCCAACCTGGGGCTAGTCCCGCTCTTGCAGGCGGGCCTTTTGCTCGCCCTGCCGGTGGCACTGACGCATGGGTGGCTGCCATTGCGCGGCGCAGTGGAGGTCCTGAGCTGGCTGGGACTGTTCTTCTTCTTCGCGGTCGCGACCTATTCCATCCTACTGGACGGAGCGTTCGAAGATCTGCGTTACCTTCTCTACGGGCTGCTCATCCTGCCGGTCTCGTACTTCTACAATGCAGTCGTTTTCTATTCATGGTGGAAAGAGATGCGTCGAGCCGAGGAGAAGTGGGAAAAGATCGGGCGGCTCGGGCCAGCCCCGGCCAGGCCGCGAGAGTGGGCGTTCGCGGGGTCGCTTCTGGCCGTGGCGGCCGCGGCCGCAGTCGCCACATGGACGTTCATGGCCCGGCAACGCGCGGAGGAGCCGGCGCCATCGGTGGCGGCGCAGGGCGTCACGGGCGACGGGGTCCGCCTGGCCTTCCATCTCTCGCTGTCGACCCATTTCGACGCCTGGCCCGACTGGCGCGACGCGACCCGCAAGCTCGGCGATCGACCGCTGGTGCAGATGGTGGAATTGGTCGGCGTTGGAGCAGGCCGGACAGAGTGGACCTACTTCCGTTGGGCCGGCCACGAGGATCGCTGGTCCAACCACCAGAAGGGCGAATCCCAGGATTTGTTGCGCATGGCCACCGAGGATCTGCATCGCAAGGGCGCGCGGGTGGCCGCCTTCATCGACCTCTACGCTCCGGCCTGGACACGCGCGCACCCGGGCACCGCGGCAATCCAGGCGGATGGAGCCGCGCACCCGGAACAGGTGAGCCTGGCCGAGCTGGCGGAAGGAGAATTCGGGACAGTGGTGCTGGAGATGGTCGAGTACATCGCCGCCAATTACCCGGTGGAGGCAATCGATCTGACGGAGGCTTCCTACCGGCACACGTCGTTCGGGGACAGGGACCTTGCCTCCTATCGGAAGACGACCGGACGCGCGAGTTGGCCGCGCGACTGGCGAGGCAGGGTGGACGTGGACGATCCCAGCGTCTGGGAGTGGAAGAGCGGACTCGTGGAGAGCTTCGTCCGGCGAGCGGCCGCCGCTGCGCACAAACATGGGAAGCTTCTCTTCCTCGACGTGGCGGCGAGCTGGAAGGACCTGCGGCGCGACGGAAAGGACCATGGCCACGACTATGCCCGACTCCAACGAGTGGCGGACCAGCTGGTCGTCTGGGACTACGCGGCGCGGGAAGGCCTGCCGCCCGACGCTTCGCGGGAGTTGGCCGCGCGGCTATCGGCGACGCTTCCGCCGGAGCGCTGGACTCTGTCGATCGGACTCTGGGGCCGATCAGACCAACCGCTCTCTGCTGCAGAGCTCGGAGCGACCGTGGCCGCCGCCATCGAGGGAGGCGCTCGCCGCATCTGGGTCACCCCGAACGACCTGATCACCGATCAGCATTGGAACGCAATCCTGCGCGCGTGGGTCCTGCCCGGTCGCCCCCCGCGCGCCGCGGCGCTGGAGGCGGAGCGCCTCGAGTTGACGAAGTAGCGCGCCGCGCGCGATGGCCCCGAGCGACCACACCGAAGGTAACGTCCTCGAAAACACAGTCGTCTGCGAAAAGGGCAAGTACCCTTTCAGGATCGTCATTCTCGGCGGATGACCAGGCCATCGCCCAATCATCGAGCATCCGTTCCAAATCAGAGGTCGCCATGAACCCTCGTCCTCTCGCTGTGAGAGTTATTTTTGCAGGTCGTGAGCCACCAGTTGGTCACTGGCTTCGGCGCGTTGGCGATCCGTGCCGGGCCAGGTCGAGGGCCACGAGCGGCCCTCCGAACTGCTGAAGGCGACCGCCTTCGCTGACCTTTCCGAGGTCGATGGCCGCGAAACCGAGGCGCTCGATCAGCGTGGCGATCTCGCCGTTTGCGCTTCTCTCGTTCCCCGAAAGAAAGACGACGCGCCGTCCTCCATGCTGCGTGGGATCGGCCTCCAGCACTGCCGCCGGGAGCGTGTTGTGGAAAACCTTGCGCGTTTCGCGCATCCAATCGGCGTGTCCACCGCGAAGCGGCCCAGGGAGAGCGCGATCCGGCTCGTCGATCGCAAGACCGGGCGTGCCTACGCCACGGCGCACGGGTCGGAGATCGTCCATGCGAGCGCCCGCCGCAGATGGAACTCTCCGCTCGTGTTCGAGGTGCATCATGGGCCCCCGCGAATACGAGGAGCACGTGACGGTCGGGCATCAGCTTCTCGTCAACCTCGGTGGACCAGTGCGCTTCGGCTGGCTGGAGGGGGGCCGGCGACGCGAAGGGACCCTCGCCAATGGCGGGCTCTGCATCCAGTCCGATGGCGACGCGAACGCGCCGCTCTGGCGTGACTCAATCATGTTTGCCAACGCGGCGATTCCGCCCTCGATGGTGGAGGCCGCGCTGCAGGGCCGTGCGCCCGCGCCGGCGGCAACGTTCGCCAAGAGGCACTGTGTCCCCGACGCTCTCGCGCATGCCTTCGTCCGCTAGCTCGGCGCCGAGCTCGCGTCGCCGACGGAGCCGCTCTACGCGGAAGCACTGTCGCGAGCGTTCGTGCACCACCTTCTCGGGGCGCACGGTCAGCCCCGCGGTCGAAAGCAAATCGCACCGTCGGGCAAGTTGGGCGCGGCCCAACTACGCAATGTCGTGGAGATGATCCACGAGGACCTCGCGTCCAATCTGAGCCTGGAGCGAATGGCAACCTGCTCCGGGTATTCAGTGTTCCAGTTCGCGCGCCTGTTCAAGGCGACGACCGGGGTCGCCGTCAAGCACCCCTCAAGACCCTCAAGACAGGTACGCCGAAGCACGGTCATGCACGGTCGCCGAGACCAACCCGACGAGCCCGCCAGCTTCACGCGCGCGCCCAGTTCGCAATGTTGAGGCCGGCGACGCGGCCGAACTCCTTTTGGTTGTTCGAGATGAGCGTGAGCTTCCGTGCGACGGCCTGTGCTGCGATCAGCGTATCGAGCGGTCCTATGGGTGTCCCTGCTCGCTCGAGCTTCGCGCGGACTTGCGCGTACGTCGTGGCATCGCTCGAGACGAACTCGAGGATGGTCAGCGGCCGGAGAAAGTTGTCGACGAGGCGGCTGGTCCTGGCTGCCGCTGCACTCTGGACAGCGCCCGTACGCAGCTCTGCCTCGGTGATGACGCTGACGGCGATGTCCGCACGGCTGTGGGCAAGCAGTCGCTCCAGGACGGCGCGGTCCTGCTTGAGCGCGTAGATACACATGTCCGTGTCGAGCAGGAACTTCATCGGAGGGCTGCTCGCTTGTCGACCTTGCCCTGCGGCGGACGTGAGAAGTCATCCGGCACGCCGGTGAACGATTCGATGTAGCCCTCCGGCCAATCATCGGCGGGCTCGAGGATGACCGCCTTGCCCTCGCGCCGCACCGACACGGTATCGCTGTCGAAGCGGAACTCCTTCGGCAGCCGGACCGCCTGGCTCCTGCCCGTCCAGAATACCTTGGCGCTCTTTTTCGTTCGCATGCGTGCTCCTGATAAGTACCAATGATATGTATCATCGAGAGTACCGTCAAGTTCCGTGCGCGAGCGGGATGGCCTGCAGCGCGCCCTCGGGAAAGGCGATCAGCCGCACCGGCAGGTCGAGGCTGGAGAGCCAGGCCGCGGCTCTTATTAGGTGTGAGAGATGGTCGAGGTTGATCTGGATTTCCTTGCGCTTGCGGATCCCGCGCACGGTGGGGATCACGCCGACGGCGGTGTAGGGCTTGATCAGGTGAGGCGAATCGTCCCGTTCGCTGGTAGAAAAGCAAAGTGACCCTGTTCGCCCTTGTCGCAGCCAGCGCCTGCGCGCTCCTCCGACCGGCGGAGATCAAGGCAGTGCAAGGCGCGGCGCCGGTGGAGGCCGTGCCCTCGCCGCCGCGGTCCGACGGGTCGCTCGTCGCCGAGCAATGCTTCTACCGGCTGCCCGACCCATCCCGCTCCGTCTCGCTCGAGGTGCGCCGTGCTCCTCAGGCGGCGCTCCGCGCGCGGTGGGAGCGGATGTCCGAATCGGACGAGCCCGGCGAGGAGCGCTCCCCGCCCCGCCGGGTCAAGGGCATTGGCCGGCGCGCGCTCTGGGTGGGAAACGCCAAGGCGAGCGCGCTCTACGTGCTTGGCCGCCGCGGCATCGTGCGCATCAGCGTGGGCGGACCCGCCGGGCCCGAGGCCAAGCTCGCCGCCTGCAAGTCGCTGGCGCGCCGCGTGCTCCGACGGATGTGACGATTTTGTCGCTCGGTCAACAAGCGGCGCGGGCGCTAGCGAACAACTTTTCCACCCCCCGTGTTCGAAACGCGACAGCCTGACTTCCTGGCTGTTCGCCCAACCCCGCCTCGCCTCCAAGTTGGCGCGCTCAATCCGTTGCGCACGGGGGTTCCATGCACGCCTCGCTCCACTCCTGCCTCGCAGCCCTGCTCCTCCTCTCTCCCGCTCTCGCTCGCGCCGCCGCGCCCGCCTCTGGCACGCTCTCCCCTTCCGGGGGGTCTGTCACCTGGACCGGCACGGAGAGCGGCGGCTCGTCCACCACCGGTGAAGCGGGCTGCAAGGAAGGCGTGAGCTGCGACAGCTACCTGCTCACTCTCGGCGGCGCGCCCGCCGACTGGGCCGGGCACGTGGTGAACATCAAGATCACCTACCTCACCGCCATCAACTTCGCGCTCATCTTCAAGGGCTACGATCTCTACGTCCACCAGGGCACGCTGGCCGGCCCGGTCGTCGCCTCGGCGAAGAACAACTTCGACAGCGAGGCCGTCTCGATCGATCCCGCCGTGGTGGGCACCGGCCTCTTCACCGTGCACGCGGTGGCGACCAACGCCATCTCCTCCAACACCAACGCCACGGCGGTGGGCCAGTACAACGGCAGCGCCACCGTCTCGGTGGGGCCGGCCCCGCTCGCCACCGGCGTGCCGCCCCGCTTCCAGGTTTCGACGCCCAGCGAGGCGCAGCAGGCGGCCGGCGTCGCCACCTCCGCGGGCGAGCCGTCCATCGGCGTCAACTGGAACAGCGGCAAGGTCTTCTTCCAGTCCTTCGTGCAGACGCTGCGAGTCAGCTACGACGATCAGGTCTGCCCGGGCACGCCCCGATCGATCTGGGAGCAAGTGCAGAGCCCCTTCACCGGCAACTTCAGCCAGGACCCCATCCTCTATACGGACGGCCCGCTGGGCCGAACCTTCGTCTCCCAGCTGGTCTTCGGCACTACCGAAAGCCTCTCCGCCTTCACCGACGACGACGGCGCGCACTGGACGCCCTCGCAGGGAGCGGGCATCGCCTCCGGCATCGACCACCAGACGCTGGGCGGCGGCCCGGCGTTCGCGCAGCCCGTGCCACAGAACCCCGTCTATCCCCATCCGGTCTACTACTGCGCGCAGGATCTGGCCGACGCGAACTGCGCCATCAGCTATGACGGCGGGGTCACTTTCGGCCCTGCAGTGGTGGTCTATGCCGCTACCCAGTGCGGCGGCCTGCATGGCCACGTCAAGGTGGGCCCCGACGGCACCGCGTACCTGCCCAACAAGAATTGCAAGAATCCGGTCACCGGGACGAGCGGCCAGGGAGTGGTGGTTTCGAAAGACAACGGCGCCACCTGGACCGTGCGCACCGTCCCCGGCAGCGCGCCGGGCGGGAGCGATCCTTCGGTGGGCATCGGCCGCTTCGGGCGGGTCTACCTGGGCTACGCCGACGGCAACCACCAGCCGGTCGTCGCCATCTCCGACGACTCCGGCCAGACCTGGCACGGCGTGGCCAACGTGGGCGCGAGCTTCGGCATCCAGAGCACCGTCTTCGCCGAGGTGGTGGCGGGCGACAACGACCGCGCCGCCTTCTTCTACCTGGGCCGACTGCGGGCGATCTGCAGGGCCAGCAATTCCCCGGCATCTGGCACGCCTACGTCGCCACCACCTACGACGGCGGCCAGTCCTGGTTCGAGCAGGACGTGACGCCCAACGATCCGGTCCAGCGCGGGCCCATCTGGCTGCAGGGCGGCGCGGTGCTCTGGCGCAACCTGCTCGACTTCAACGACGAGACCGTCGACGCCAAGGGCCGCATCCACATGGCGCTGGCCGATGGCTGCAC
>WNFC01000403.1_pt1 | contig 69071 bp, 65 predicted proteins | sample 5400541 | NCBI WGS metagenome assembly WNFC01 (sample SAMN13153342, study PRJNA577476) | soil metagenome | isolation source: 120 cm saprolite under Douglas fir tree site 2 hole 2 replicate 1 | place: USA:California | collected 2015-04-18
TTTCTCGATGACCTTGGCCTGCACGTGCAGGAACCGCACCCGCAGCTCCAGGACCGCTCCGTCGTCGGCCTCGAACAGGCACTGGGTCTGCTGCTCCCAGGGCTCGGGGCCACCGGCGGTGCTCCAGGCCTTGGGGGCCAGGACGCCGAACTGCCAGCGAATGCGGTTCTTGGCGGCGGAGGCGCGGTAGGGGTAGAGGACGTAGCCCTCGAAGAGGACGGCGTCGGCCACCTTCCTGGCGTCGTCGAAGTTCACGGTCTCACCTCTCCCATATCCCCGCTGGCCGAGTTCTCAGTCGCCGAACGGGCATCCCCGATCAGCGCGGTGAGCGTCTCGTCCCAGCTGGTGAGCCCCCGGTCGGACTTGAACCGTTGCAGGGCGTCGAGGGTCTCCTTGCCCATCCGGATCCAGGCCTGATCGGGGAAGTAGAGGTCCATGAGCTGGTCCCAGATCTTCACCGGCATGCCGAAGCTGATCTCCTTGTGCCACGGCACCTGCTCGACAGCGAACCCTGTCTCGCCCCTGGTGAACACCGTCCCCGAGAAGAGCATCAGGAACGGGATGTCACCGTCGTCCAGGGCGTGGAAGTACTTCGCGGTGGCCACCTCGAAGTCGTAGGTGCAGGGGACCGCGATGTCGACCTCGATCGCACCGTCGAAGCCGGGGATGCTGGCATCGGCGAAGGCGAACTGCATCGGCTTCACGGTGTCCCCCCAGCGCTTCGTCTCCCCGAACAGATCACGGAGGCGCTCGGCCTCCGCGGGAGAGTAGCGGCGCCGCTTCGGCTCGATGCGGATCTGGATGCGCAGCACGATGGCATGGATGCGCATGCCGGTGGTCTCCGAGATCCGAAGGCCGAAGTTGAGCGTCGGCGAGGCCCCGTACGGGTCAGGCTCGACTCCCAGGATGTCGAAGGCAAGCTCACTCATCAGCCGCCTTCGATCTCGTTGGCGGCCTGGTGGGTCGTCGGGTCGGCGGCCTGGTCGCTCAGCTTGCGCGGGCCGAGGCCGACGACGGCGCTGCGGCTCCGGAGGTCCTCGAAGAACGTGCCGATGGTCGTCCAGACCTCCTCGCCGCCGGAGAAGCCCTTCCAGTTCAGGCGGACCAGCGCCGTGAGTTCGTACGCCTTGTCGATCGGGACCAGGTAGCACTCGAAGCGGTCGTCCTCCTGGCGCAGCAGCAGGGCCTCGACGTCGGGCATGAGGCCCTCGAAGGAGGGGTTCGCCTCGATGACCTCCCGCCATGCCTCCAGGTCGAGCAGCGACTCGGTGGCCCCGGCGGGGCTCGGGTAGAAGGCGACGAAGCGCTCCATGGACGAGTTGTAGAAAAAGAAGGCCATCGACACCGGGATCTGGATCTGCTCCCACTGGGCGTTGTCCAGCGCGAAGTACGGGTCGAAAAGGTAACGCTCGGGGACCTGGCGGAACTTGCCGTGGGCGGCTTCCTCCCTGGCGAAGAGGAGGTAGCAGGCGCGGCAGACGCACATGAGCTCGCGCGTGTCGATATTGACGACGTGGCCGTGCTCCTGAGGCACCGGGGTCGCGCACATCTCGCAGGCCTCGCCCGGCTTGGGCTTGGGCCGCTGCGATTCCTGGAATCGCCGCAGCAACTCCTCTGAGGCTCCGACTCCCGGCGATACGCCCTTCACAAAGCGGCGGAGTCCACCACCCCCCGGCGTTGCCGGCGAGCGAGGCGCTCCATTCCCGTTCCCCTGGTCTGCCGCCGCCATAGTGCTCTGATCTGTCACGAACGAACGACCGAGCGTGCGCCTGGGGGAACTGCGACCTTCCAGCCGTTCTCGTCCTGGAGCAGGGGCAGGGGGTCGAGGTGGACTGTGGATCCGTCGGAGGTATGGACGCTGCGGCCGGCGAGCTGGACGTTGTACAGGGTGCCGCACCGCGAGCACCGCAGGGCGGCGTCCAGCAGGGCTGCGTCCAGCAGGGAAGCGTTGCAGGAGGCACAGGCGTTGCGGTAGGCGTAGAGGTTGCCGACGGCGCTGCAGATCAGCACCTCCATCCCCTCGACCTGCTGGATGCGCTTCTCGCCGGGCAGGAGGCCCTCGGCGCGGACGGGCAACCAGGCGCTGGCAGCGTCGGACGCCGAGCCGTCTCCGTTCGGGCCGGCTCCGGGCCCACCAGGACGGGTCTGGATCTGCAGGAGGGATGGGCCCGGCCCGGTGGGTGCCTCGGCGACGCCCTCGACCTCGACCCGGATGACCTCGGGGGCAGCCTCTGCGATCGCCTGCTCCAGGGTCAGCTTGACGGTGACCGTCGAGGACGGGCACCCGTGGCAGCTTCCCTCCAGCTTGAGGTGTGCAACCCCGTCCTCGTCGACGCCCAGGTACTCGACGCCCCCGGCGTGGGAGCCGAGGTAAGGGCGGGCCTGGTCGAGCGCTCGCTCGATGCGCGCGTCCACGTCGATGGGGTGGATGCCGTGCAGCACGAGCAGGCTCTCGATGAACTTGTCGTCGGTGAAGCGCTTCAGCAGGGGGGCCGCGGTGTCTGCATCCTCGTTGACGACCTCGAGGATGCGCTCGAGGCCCGCGCCGTAAAGCTCGACCAGCAGACCGACGACCTCTTCGACCTTCGCAGAAACCTCGGGCGGTGCCTGCGACCGAAGCTGTTCGAGAAGCACCTCGATCCGGTCCCCGACCTGACGGACGTTGCTGTGACCCTGGGCCATGTGCTCCCCTCCGATACCGATACGACCCGCCGAGGCGCTCAATAGCGCCGGACGATCAAAGCTGGCCGAGGGAGCCAGATGGCCCCCCCGGCTGCTTCGTTTGTGAACGTGCGGTGTGACCGAGCTTAACGCTCCAACGGCAGGACGGTCGGCGAGTGCATCCGCCGCACGACCTTGCCATGACCCGACCCGCCACCGAGGTACATGTGCACCCCGCACGGCAGGCATGGGTCGAAGGAACGGACCGCCCGCATGATGTCGATGCCCTTGAAGTTCTCGGGCTCGTTCTCCTCGAAGATCGGGGTGTTCTGCACCGCGTCCTCGTAGGGTCCCGGCGTCCCGTAGACGTCCCGGACACTCCCGTTCCATGGGGTCGGGGGGTAGGGGTGGTAGTTGGCGATCTTGCCACCACGGATGACCATGTGGTGGGAGAGAACGCCGCGGACCGCCTCGGTGAATCCGCAGGAGATGGCCTCGTCCGGGACCTTGAAGGGGGTCCAGGTCTGGGTGTGACCAGCCCGGAGCTCCTTAAGGGCTTCCTCGACGAAGTACAGCGCCAGGCCTGCGGAGTATGCCTGGAAGTAGGTCCGTGCCCGGTTGCGCTCGAGGGCGTTGGACCACTCGGGGATCTCCCACTCGAAGGAAGCCGGGCCCTTGGTCGCGGTCTTCGGGAAGTCGATCGTGATGCTGTGGCCGGTCGACTTCACGTAGGGCGTGTTGAGGATCCCTGCGAGAGCGGTCGGCCAGAGCCGTGCCAGCGGGCCGCCACCGGTGTCGAGGGCGAGGTAGTCCTTGCCGTCGAACCAGCGGGGCGACATCGTCCAGGAGTACTTGTCCTGGAAGTCCCGCTTCTGGGGGCGTGGCTTGGTGTGCTGGTTCCACGGGTGACGGACGTCCACCGGGTTGCCCAGCGGGTCCTTCGTGACGAAGACCTCGTCGCCTTCCCAGTCCTCGTAGTACGAGCTGCCGAGGAGGATGCGGATGCCGAGGTTGATCTTGACGAGGTCGTGGGTGACCAGCTTGCCGTCGACCACGACGCCGGGCGTGACGTAGCATGCGTCGCCCCAGGTGGACATGTTCTCGTACTTGAAGTCGCAGACCTTCGGGTCCTGGAGCGCGCCCCAGCAACCGAGCAGCACACGCCGGCGACCGACTTCCTCGTAGCCGGGGATCGCCTCGTAGAAGAAGTCGAACAGGTCGTCGTGGATCGGCACGACCTTCTTCATGAACTCGAGGTAGCGCATGAGGCGGGTGAGGTAGTCCGTGAAGAGTTGGATGGTCGGGACGGTGCCGACGCCTCCGGGGTACAGGGTGGAGGGGTGGACGTGCCGGCCTTCCATGAGGCAGAACATCTCACGGGTGTAGCGGCTGACGTGCAGAGCCTCCCGATAGAACTCGCCCGAGAGCGGGTTGAGCGACCGCATGATGTCGCCGATGGTGGCGTAGCCGTGCTCGGCGGCGTGCGGCGAAGCTGTCTTGTTCGCCATGTCCAGGACGCCGGGGTTGGTCTCGGAGACCATCTTCTCGCAGTAGTCCACACCCACCAGGTTCTCCTGGAAGATGTTGTGGTCGAACATGTACTCGGCGGCCTCGCCGAGGTTGACGATCCACTCGCCCATGGCCGGGGGGTGGATCCCGTAGGCCATCTGCTGGTTGTAGCAGGAGCATGCGCAGTGGTTGTCACCGCAGATCCCACAGATACGGCTGGTGATGAAGTGGGAGTCGCGGGGGTCCTTGCCCTTCATGAAGATGCTGTAGCCACGGAAGATGGATGACGTGCTGTAGCACTCGACCACCTTGCCCTGGGAGAAGTCGATCTTGGTGTAGATGCCCAGGCTCCCGACGATCCGGGTTACCGGGTCCCACACCATCTCGACAACATCGCCACTTGCCATACCTAGTGCCTCCCTTCGCTGCCGTCGTTAGGGCCCGAATCTCCGAGCTGATGGTCTCAAGCTATGTCCAGGTCTTCTTGGCGCCGGTCAACAGCTCGGAACCCGGCTTGCGCCACGACGGCTCGGTGTCGGTGGTCTTCATCGTGAAGCTGCGGAGGCCACGGATGACGGCTCCATACGCCCCGGAAGCGGCGGTCGAGACCTTGGCGCCCGGGGGCTCGTCCATGAAGGGCATGAACTTGTCCGGGAAGCCAGGCATGGTGCAGCCGATGCAGATGCCGCCGACGTTCGGGCATCCGCCGACCCCGTTGATCCACCCACGCTTAGGGACGTTGCATTTGACCACCGGCCCCCAGCAGCCGAGCTTCACCAGGCACTTCGGTGATCCGTACTCGGTGGCGAAGTCGCCCTGCTCGTAGTAGCCGGCCCGGTCGCAGCCCTCGTGGACGGTGGCGCCGAACAGCCAGCGGGGACGCAGCGCCTCGTCGAGGGGGATCATCGGCGCCTGGCCCGTGGCCATGTAGAGGAGGTAGAGCAAGGTCTCGGACATGTTGTCGCCGTGCGCCGGGCAGCCCGGGATGCAGACGATCGGGATGCCGGCCTTGGACTTCCAGCCCCAGCCGAGGTAGTCGGGGACGCCCATGGCGCCGGTGGGGTTGCCCGCCATGGCGTGGATGCCGCCGTAGGTGGCGCACGTGCCCACCGCAACGATGGCGAGGGCCTTGGGGGCCAGGCGGTCGAGCCACTCACTGGTGGTCATGGGCTGGCCGGTCTCGAAGTTGTTGCCGAACCCGCACCAGTACCCTTCCTTCTTGATGGCCTCGTTGGGGATGGACCCCTCAACGATCAGCACGAACGGGTCGATCTCGCCCCGGTCCGCCTTGTACCACCACTCGATGAACGTGTCGGCCCCTTCCTGGGGTCCGCACTCGAAGTCGATCAGCGGCCAGTGAACTGCCAACTGGGGGAGCCCAGGCAGCGCGCCCAGCACGATCTCTTCGATGCTCGGTTGCGTGGCTGCCGTCAGCGCCACCGAGTCACCGTCGCACCCCAGCCCTCCGTTCATCCAGAGGATGTGTATAAGCGGCGCTTCGGCCTCCTTGGGGGGGGCCGGCCTGCCACGCCTTGCCGCTGCTGCCATCCACTTCACCTCCTTCTGGACGCCCCTCGGACGCCCGATCGAGCTTGAAGCGAGAATCTTCTTTGCGGCCCTAGCCTCGGCGCCTGCCGCCTGGTGGGTCTTTGTGCGTCTGCGTCACCCCGACCAAGCTGCACGCGTCCCAGGCCAGGGACGACACAGATCATTCTTCCAGTCCACCCTTCGAACGATCCATCCGTGTCTTTACTGAATCTCTATCCGTACCTCTACGGAGGAAATGTCCCGTTAACAGCGCCTGGCTCCCCAAAAGTGGGGATTGCCGGGTAGCTGGCGGCGTTGGGGCAGTTTGGGGGGCGCCCTCCTTGACTGTCCGAGCGATCCGGGGGAAGGTACGTGCCGAAGGGCTGGCCGGGGTGATCTCGGCCGGCGAGGCCCAGCAGCAGGCAAGCGCTCGGGGGCGCGGGCGGTTTTTGAAGGGGTGCGGCGGGAAGTTTGAGTAGCTCCGGGACCAAACAGACAACCTCGGTCGTTCGGCGCAAGGGGCCTGTGCGCGCGCCTGCGCCACCCGAACGGCGCGCCAAGGCCACGGCCACGGTGACGCCGTCCCTCTCCGCCACCGGCGCCAGCGCCGGCTCCCGTGCCGGAGCCATGGCGGAGGCCGAAGGGCCGTCGTGGCTCGGCAACATCCCCAAGGTCCTGAGCGATCTCGGCGTCGGCGTCGTCGTCTGGGACGACGAGACTCCCATCTATGTGAGCCCGCTGTTCAGCAAGATGATCGGCTACACCCCGGAGGAGCTCGGGGTCCGCCGCCGCGCCCATCTGCACCCGACTGGCAATGGCAGCGGGCAGGTCAAGGGGCAGCCCTCCCCCCAGGTGCCCCAGTTCGAGTTCAAGCTCATGCACGAGTTCGAATGGACCCTCATCCATAAGAACGGTCAGCGGGTCTCCGTCGAGGCGGCTGCGGGGACCATCGAGGTCGCCGGCAAGATCGAGAGCATCGGGATCTTCTGCGACCGGACGGAGCAGGAGCGCCTCGAAGACGAGCTGAAGACCCGGACGCTCCAGCAGGCGGCAGTCGTGGACCTCGGCCAGCGCGCGCTCGCCGGGGCCGAGCTGCCGGACCTCATGGACCGGGCGGTGTCGGTGCTCACCAGGACCCTGGACGTCGAGTTCGCCCGGGTGCTCGAGCTCGCTCCCGACGGGCGCGGTTTCGTCGTCCGTGCCGGCATGGGCTGGGAGGGGGCGCCGGGAGCCCATGCGACGGTCGACGTCCGGCTGCGCTCCCAGGCGGGATTCACCCTCGTGTCCGACATGCCCGTCATCGTGGAGGACTTCGGTTCCGAGACGCGCTTTCCCAGCCCACCGCCCCGCGTCGAGGGTGGCGTGACGAGCGGGATGAGCGTGCTGATCCGTGGTGAGCAGCGACCGTGGGGCGTGCTCTGCGCCCACACCTGCAACCACCGCCGCTTCAGCCGTGACGACGTCCATTTCCTGCAGGCGGTCGCCAACGTCCTCGCCGAGGCGATCCTCGGCAAGGGCATCCAGGACGCCCTCCGGCGGGCGGGGGACCGGGAACGGGAGTTGCGGGAGGAGCTGGAAGCCCACTCCCGCGTCGTGGTCGCCGCGCAGGAGGCGGAGCGCCGCCGGATCGCCCGCGAGCTCCACGACGAGATCGGCCAGGCCCTCACGGGCCTTGCGCTCAGCCTCGCCAACCTGGAGCGGGACGCCCCGCCCGCACTCCGGGCGAACCTTGCCGAGGCACGGGCAGGCATGGGTGAGCTGGTCACCCGGGTCCACGACTTCTCCCTGGCCCTGCGGCCCGCGATGCTCGACGACCTCGGGCTCCTCCCGGCGCTGCTCTGGCTCATGGAGCACGTCCACTCGGCGCAGACGGGCCTGCGGGTCGACCTCGACCACCAGGGCCTCGACCGGCGCTTCTCGTGGGAGGTCGAGACCGCGGCCTACCGCATCGTCCAGGAGGCGCTCCACAACGTCGCCCGCCACGCGGCGACCGACCGCGCCGAGGTCCGGTGCCTCGCCGAGGGCGACGAGCTCTACATCGAAGTGCGCGACGAGGGCATCGGCTTCAACCCCCGTGCGATCCGGGCGCACACCACGAGCGGCCTGCGCGGCATGCAGGAACGGGCTCGCCTCCTCGGCGGCCAACTGAAGGTCGAGTCGGCGCAGGGCAAGGGCACGCGGGTGGTCGCCCGCCTGCCGGTGAGCCCGCCGACCGGCCTGCCGGAATACGAAGGCGCAGGGATGGGCGATTGAGCCTGTCGGTCCTGCTCGCCGAGGACCACCCGGTCGTCCGGGAGGGCCTCCGGGCCATGCTGGAGGCCGAAGGTGACCTGCAGGTCGTGGGCCAGACGGGCAACAGCTCAGATGTCGGGGGCATGGTCGAGGAGCTCCATCCCGACGTGCTCGTCCTCGACCTGATCATGCCGGGCATCGGGGGCCTGAACGCACTCCGGGAGCTGGGCCGCCGCCGCCTCGCCACCCGCGTCGTCGTCCTGTCGATGTACGCCAACGAGGCCTACGTCCTGGAGGCCCTCCAGAACGGTGCCGGCGCCTACGTCCTCAAGCAGTCTGAGGCGGCCGAGCTGGTGCGGGGCATCCGGGAAGTGGCGAAGGGCCGCCGCTACCTGAGCCCGCCGCTGTCACAGCGGGCGGTGGAGGCGTATGCCAAGCGGGCCAAGGGCACGGCGTCGACCGAGGCGGCGGAGCTCACGGCTCGGGAGAAGGAGGTCCTGACGCTCGTGGGCCAGGGCTTCACCAGTGCCCAGATCGCCGAGCGGCTGTTCATCAGCGTGCGCACGGTCGAGAGCCACCGCTCCAACCTGACGAAGAAGCTGGGCCTGCACTCCCAGGCCGAGATGGTGCGCACGGCGCTGCGCCGGGAACTCTCCCCGCTCGACCCGTAGGAGTTCGGGGAGGGGCTCAGGCCCTGAGGGCTCAGCCCCGCACGACGGCGATGGCTTCCTTGGCGTGCACCAGGATCGTGTCGCCGACCTGCGCCTCGACGAGCGCGACGCTCACGACCTCGACACTCTGGCCGGTGTCGACGCGGGCCAACTCGTCATCGAGCAACTCGACGATGACGACGGGGATGGCCTCGTCCGAACAGGTGATGCAGACGTCCCCGTAGCACTCGGGAATCAAGGGCCGGGGTGCGGGTTCGGGCGGCGAGCCCAGGACGGGAAGCGGGACCCGCGCGCCCAGCGCTCCTTCGTTGGCTGTCATGCCCTGGAGTGTAGGCGCGCAGCGCGCCCGTCACAAGGCAGTCGTAGTCCACATGGACAAGGAGCCATGAGCGGGACGATAATCGGGTTCCGCCGATTACTCGCGGTGGAACAGGAGGAGACAGGGAAGTGGCCGCTACCCAGTCCTCACAACGGTTTTGCGCGGGTCCCAGCGCACGCTCGTGGGCCCGTGTCCCTGCGGCTGTCCACCCCTCCCACACACCGTGGCCCTGCACGCCTGCTCTTCGACCACCACAAGGAAGGAGGTACGGAGCATGAAGAGTCTCATCGTCGGAGCGGTTCTGCTACTGGTGGCGGCGATTGTTCTGCAGTCACTCCCTGACTTTCAGCGCTACCAGCAGCTGCGGGACATGTAGCCCGGAAGTCCCGTCCGCCAGGGCCCCTCGCTGCCGGCCGAATCTGGCCCGGGGGGCCCTGGCGCGTAAGGCTCGGGGAACGCTCCCGGGGGAAGGCCCTAGGGAGGTTTGGAAGAGATGTCGACACGGGAGGGGGGTTTGATGGGGCAGCTCCGGCAATTGGTTTTTGAGTACGCCTTGAAAGTGAAATCGAAGGACGACGTCGTTGAGCAGATGCTGGCGGTCCTGCAGTCGGCATTCCCAGTAGGGGCGGGCAAGGGTGCGGGTGCCGGGAGGCTCGCGGGCTTCGACCTCTCCCCGCTGAAGGCATTGGCCGGAGGCACGGACCTCTCGGCCTTGGCCGATGTCGATGCCTTGAAGGGTCTCGTGACCCAGGCCCTGAAGGTGGCCGGCCCTGCGCTCGGTGGCCTTGCCGGGTCCGGGTCCGGTTCGCCGTCCCGGGCGCACACCGTATCCAACCGCCCCGCGCCACCGCCCGTGACCGCCGGGCGCAAGGGTATGCCGAGTGTCCTCGGCACCACCGCAGCACCCCCGGCCGCCGAACCGGCAGCGGCCGAGGCCCCGGCTGGGGAGGTGGTTGCGGACGTGGTTACGGAGGCCGCCCCCGAGCCGAGAGCCGCTGCCAAGCCCCGGTCCTTCGGCCCACCGAGGCGGCGTATGCCGAGCGTGCTTGGTGCCCCGGCGCCTGAGCCCGAAGCGGCTGCACCAGAACCCGAGCCCGAAGCCGGTGCACCAGAACCCGAGCCCGAAGCCGGTGCACCTGAGCCCGAAGCGGCTGCACCAGAACCCGAGCCCGAAGCCGGTGCACCCGAGCCCGAAGCGGCTGCACCAGAACCCGAAGCGGCTGCACCAGAACCCGAGCCCGAGCCGGCTCCGGAGCCGGCCCCCGCCGCCGAGGCTTCCTCGGGCCGGAGGGCGAGGCGCCGTATGCCCAGCGTCCTGACGGGGTCCCGCCCCGCGGGCCCGGTGGAGGTGGTCCCGGCCCCGGCCCTCGAGGCTGAACCTGCACCAGCGGCGGCCGCGCCCGAACCCGAGCCCCCGTCCGCCGAACCGGAACCCGAGCCCGAGCCGCCCGCACCGAAGGCGGGTCGCCGGCGCATGGCGAGTGTGCTCCCCACCTACCGCCGCCCTCAGGTGGGGGTGGCGATCCCTCCGGCGCCACCCCCGAGCGCACAAGCCGTCGAGCCTGAGCCGGAACCGGAGCCTCTGGCAACCGAACCCGAACCGGAAGCCGTTGCCCCCGAGCCCGAACCAGAGCCGGTCGCGGCAGAGCCCGAACCCGAGCCTGAGCCCCCGGCACCAGAGCCCGAGCCCCCGGTAACCCAGCCGGAACCCGAGCCCGAACCGGAGCCCGAACCAGAGCCGGTCGCGGCAGAGCCCGAACCAGAGCCTGAGCCCCCGGTAACCCAGCCGGAACCCGAGCCCGAACCAGAGCCGGTCGCGGCAGAGCCCGAACCCGAGCCTGAGCCCCCGGCCCCCGAGCCGGAACCAGCACCGCCCGCGGCCGCGGTCCGGCCCAAGGTGACCAGGGCGCGGGCGAAGCCGCGTGCCCCGTCGGCCGAGAAGTTCACTGCCAAGAAACCGGCAGCAAAGAAGAGTGCGGTCAAGCAGGCTCCAGCGGCGCGGCGACCCCGCAAGGCCATCGCCTCCAAGCCAGCGGCGATGGACGCGCCGGCCTTCAAGGCAGTGGCGCCGGCCAAGAAGGCCGGAACGAAAAAAGCGGCTCCGAAGCCGGTGCCTGCCAAGCGGGCGCCGGCAAAGGCTACGGCGAAGAACGTCGTGGCCAAGCCCACGACCGCCCAGAAGCCGGCCGACGGCCGGAAGGTCGCCCCCGCCAAGGCGAAAGCCACGACCAAGGCGAAAGCCACGACCAGGGCGAGGGCCACGACCAGGGCGAAGCCTCCGGCCGGCAAGGCGGTCGCCGCGAAAACCAAACCCCAGCCCCGAGCAAAAGCTGCCCCCGCCAAAGCTACAACCACAGCGAAGGCAAGGGCCCCAAAGGCAAAGGCAAAGGCCAAGGCCAAGCCACGAGCACCCCGGAAGGCGACGCCGGGCGCCTGACCGGTCGCAGGGAGTGACGTTGCCGGCGTAAGCGGATGCCGTCGCCACTCTACGTGGCGGTCTTGCCCCGCGGCGGACAGGCTCCGAGGGACGAGATGCTGTTTGGCCGCGCATATCGCGGTCAAACAGCCACACGATGCTGACACCCTGTGGGAAACCGGACAAGCCGGTCACCGGAGCCTCCATTTGACCCATGGGCGACCACCGAGCGTGATGGACCGGGGCCCGACAGGCCCGACAGGCCCCAGGCCCCCAGCGGCCCCCGGCCCTCAGGCGATCGCGAGCTGCAGCAGCAGGGCGACGTTCAGGCTCACGATGAGCGCCACCACGATCACCGCCAGCACGGTCGTCACGGGACGGTTCGTGAGCGCCCCCATCAGGCGCCGGCGGGTCGTGAACCAGACGAGGGGCACGACCGCGAACGGCAGGCCGAAGCTCAGGAAGACCTGGGACAGCACCAGGATCCTCAGGGGATCGAGGCCGATGGCGATGACGACGATCGCCGGCAGCAGGCTGACGCCCCGGCGGACGAACAGGGGCATCCGGTAGCCGACGAAGCCCTCCATGATCGCCTGGCCCGCCATCGTGCCCACCGTGGACGAGGAGAGGCCGGAGGCCAGCAGCGAGATGCCGAACACCAGGCCCGCCAGCGGACCGGCGATCGGAACGAGGGTCTTGGCCGCGTCCTGGAGCGAGGACACGTGCAGCCCATGGGCCCAGAACACGGCGGCGGCCATGATCAGCATCGCCGAGTTCACGAACCAGGCACCGTTCATGGCGATCGCCACGTCGAGCACCTCGAAGCGGAACAGGCGACGGGCCTGTGCGTCGTCGTGGTGGGGTATGCGGGACTTCGTCAGTTCCGAGTGCAGGAAGACGACGTGCGGCATGACCGTGGCGCCGAGGATGCCGATGGCCAGGTAGAGCGCGTGGCCCTTGGCGTAGGGGGTGAACATCCCGTGCAGGATCGGGCCGGCGGGCGGGTGGGTCAGGAAGATCTCGATCGTGTAGCAGAGACCAACGACGCCGACCAGGGCCATGATCACGTACTCGATCGGCCGGTGGCCGTACCGGTGCAGGTAGAGGACCCCGAATGCAAACAGACCAGTGAGCAGCGCCGCGGGCAGCAGCCCCAGGCCGAAGAGCAGGTTGAAGCCGATAGCGGCCCCCAGGACCTCGGCGAGGTCGGTTGCCATGGCCACGATCTCGGCAATCACCCACAAGCCGATCGACACGGGCTTGGAGAACTCGTCCCGGCAGACGCGGGCCAGTCCTCGCCCCGTGGCGATGCCCAACTTCGCGGACAGCGTCTGGATGAGGATGGCGAGCAGGTTGGCGGTGAGGACCACCCAGAGCAGCCGGTAGCCGAACTCGGAACCGCCGGCGATGTTGGTGGCGAAGTTGCCGGGGTCGATGTAGGCGACGCTGGCGACGAAGGCGGGGCCGAGGAACGGCCAGACGCCCTTCAGGCGCTTGACCGTGGTGTGCCCAGCCCGGACCGGGAGCCCGAGGGCCGCGGCTTCCTCGGTGGGGGTCTCGCTCGCCCGCTCGAGCTCTCTCATGCCGGCGGGTGCCTGCCCCCGTCCTCGACCCGGATGTCCTCGACCCGGATGGCGCGCGCCAGTCCCAGGGGCACCGAGGTGGGCGAACCGTCGAGCGAGACGACGATCGGGCCCTCCCAGACGCTCTGCTCGACCACGAGCACCCGCCGCCCGGGTGTCAGGCCGAGCCGTTCGACGGCCCGCAACTTGGCGGGGTCGCGGTCGGAGATGCGGCTGATGACGACCTCGCTGCCGGCCGGGGCCGACTGCAGGGGCAGGGTCGGGTGCTCGACCAGCGTCCCGTCGGGAGCGGGGATGGGGTCACCGTGGGGGTCAAAGGCGGGCCGGCCGAGCGCCTGCCACATCCGCTCCTCCAGCAACTCGGAGATGGAGTGCTCGAGGCGGTCGGCCTCCTCGTGGACCTCGTCCCACCCGTAGCCGAGCGCCTGCACGAGGTACGTCTCGATGAGGCGGTGGTGCCGGATCATCTCGACGGCGACCTTGAGCCCGGCCGCCGTCAGGCGTGCCCCCCGGTAGGGGTCGTGGACGATGAGCTTCAGCGTGGCGAGCTTGCCGAGCATCTCGCTCACCGACCCCGGGCTGACGCCCATCTCCTCGGCGAGGGCGGAGTTGGGTACCACGACCTCGTCCCTCCCGGCGAGCCGGAAGAGCGCCTTGAGGTAGTCCTCTTGTGCTGCAGATGTTCGGCGGTGCCCAGCTTCAAGTTTTGGCATACCTAAATCTTAACTCGGCCATGCCGAATTCGCCTTCCTGCGGTTGCTTCGCCAGCGTCCGGGGATTATGATGACACCGTTCTATGTAGCATTCGACCGTGCAGGTCACCATCGAAAATCCAAGGTGTTGAGGAGGCCAAGAATGTCCGTTGAGTCCCGGATCCCCCAGCCTGGAACCGCTGGAACCCCTGGAACCCCCAGCGCAACGCTCCCCCCAGGACCGAAGGGCCTGCCGGTGCTCGGGCCGCTGCTGGAGTTGAAGAAGGACCTGCTCGGCACCACGTACCGAGCGATGCTGGAGTTCGGCGACGTGGTGCGCTTCGCCGGCGCCCCGGGCAAGTACCACCGCGAGGCCGTCTTCCTCTACCACCCCGACATGGTGCAGTACGTGCTCGCCACCGGCGCCGACAACTTCTACAAGGGCGACGAGGCCTACACAGAGCTCCGGGAGGTCCTCGGCAACGGCCTCCTCACCGCCGAGGGGGACGTCTGGAAGCGCCAGAAGCGCCAGGTCCAGCCGCTGTTCACCCATAAGACCGTGGCCGACTACGTCCCGATGATCGCGGACGAGGGCGCCCAGGTCGTCGACCGCTGGCGGCCGTCCGCCGACGGCGGGACGGTGGACCTGGGGGCCGAGATGCCGCGGGTGACCCTGCGGGTCGTCGGCAAGGCGGTCTTCGGTGCCGACGTCGACCACATGCTGCCCGTCTTCAAGGATCGGGTGCCGTACCTGAGCGAGCGGGCGTTCAAGCGGTCGGTCAACCCCTTCCGGCCACCGCAGAACTGGCCCACCCTCGGCAACCGCAAGGCCCACGCCATGCAGGACGACATCAACAAGGTGGTGGACGACCTCATCGCCGGCCACCGCCGCGACCCCGACGGCGGCAGAGACCTCGTCCGCTTGCTCATCGGGGCGAGCGACCCGGAGACAGGGGAGCGGCTCAGCGATGTCGAGATCCGTGACCAGGCCCTCGTGTTCCTGTTGGCCGGGCACGAGACGACCGCCACGACACTGACGTTCGCGCTTCACCTGCTGGGCCATCACCCCGACGTGCAACGCCGGGTGCACGACGAGGTCGACCGGGTCCTGGGGGCTGGCAACGCCTTGACGCTGGCGGATGTACAGGCGCTCGAGTACACGACGATGGTGGTCAAGGAGGCGATGCGCCTCTACCCGGCGGCGCATGGCATGCCGCGCCAGTCCAAAGCCCCGTTCGAAGCCGACGGCTACACGATCCCGGCGGAGTATGCGGTTATCGTCAGTGCCTACGCCACTCACCGCCACCCGAAATTCTGGGACGACCCGCTCAGCTTCAACCCGGAGCGGTTCACGCCCGAGCGGGAGAAGGCCCGGCACCGCTATGCCTACTTCCCCTTCGGCGGTGGCCCCCGGGCGTGCATCGGGCAGTACTTTTCGATGCTCGAGAGCGTCATCGTGACCGCCATGCTCATGCGGGCCTACGAGGTGAAGACCACGCAGCGGCAGGTGCCACTGTTCGTCGGGATCACCGTGCGACCGAAGGGCCCGATGCCGGCGGTCCTGAAGCGGCGCTGACCCCGCTCTAGAATGCCCGGGCAGCCTCACGAGCCCGGGAGACTTTTCGCTTGCACGTACTCGGCATCAACTGCCTCGCGCACGACACCGCGGCGGCCCTCGTGGTCGACGGCCAGGTGGTCGCGTTCGTGGAGGAGGAGCGGCTCAGCCGCGAGAAGCACACCTGGAAGTTCCCCGACCGGGCCATCCGGTGGTGCCTGGACACCGCCGGGCTGAGCATCGGGCAGATCGACCTCGTCACCTTCGACTACCGCCCGGGCCTCGACTATGCCCGGGGGATGGCCTTCGACATCCTCCCCAACCTGCCGCGCTCGGCCAAGCACTGGGCCAAGCAGACCTACGTCGACGGCCGGCACGTCTGGCGTGCGAGGGACTTCCGCACGCGTTGGGGCTACAAGGGGAGGATCCGCTTCCTCGAGCACCACCGCACCCACGCCGCGACGGCGTTCCTGTCGTCGCCGTTCGACCGGGCGGTCGCTCTCAGCATCGACCGCGGCGGTGACTACCTCTCCACCGCCGCCTACCTGTGCGAGGGCACGCAGATGCGGGAGATCGCCCGGGTCCGCAATCCCCACTCCCTCGGCGAGCTCTACTCGGCGGTCACGTGGTGGCTCGGCTTCAAGCCGAACTACGACGAGGGCAAGGTCATGGGCCTGGCCTCCTACGGCCGGCCGACCTACCTCGACGACTTCCGCAGCATGGTGCGGTGCCGGCCCGACGGCCGGTTCCGCATCGACCTGTCCTGGGCGGGGTGGCACACCGAGCACGGCAACTCCTGGGTGTCCCGGCGGTTCCTCAAGCGCTTCGGCCCCCCGCGCCGGCCCGAGGAGCCCATCACCGCGTTCCACGAGGACGTCGCCCATGGTGTCCAGGCGGTCATCGAGGAGGCGGCCCTCAACCTTGCCCAGGAAGCTGCCATCCAGTGCGGCACCGACCTCGGGCTGTGCCTGGCCGGCGGGGTGGCCCTCAACTCGGTCATGAACGCCCGCCTCCTCACCGGCGGCCCCTTCAAGGACCTCTACATCCCCGCCCCCTGCGGCGACGCCGGCAATGCCATCGGCGGCGCCCTGCTGGCCTGGTACGAGGAGACCGGCAAGCCCCGTGGCTGGCAGATGGAGCACGCCTACCTCGGCCCGGAGTTCTCCGCCTCGGCAATCCGGCGGGCGCTTGACGAGCGCAAGCTCACTTACCGGGAGGTGCCCGATCCCTCCCGGGAGGCCGCCCGCCTGCTTGCGGCGGGCAACATCACCGGCTGGTTCCAGGGGAGGGCCGAGGCCGGCCCCCGGGCGCTCGGGAACCGGTCGATCCTCGCCGACCCCCGGCCGGACCACATGAAGGACACCATCAACGCCGAGGTGAAGCACCGGGAGCCGTTCCGGCCCTTCGCCCCCTCGGTGCTGGCCGAGGAGGCGCCGAACTGGTTCGAGCCCGTCGCCCCGTCGCCGTTCATGCTGCTCTGCCTGCCCATCCGGCCCGAGCGCCGGAGCCAGGTCCCGGCAATCACGCACGTGGATGGGACCGGTCGCCTGCAGACGGTCACCGAAGGCGCCAACCCGCCGTTCCGCCGGTTGATCGAGGCGTTCCACCAGGAGACGGGCGTGCCGATGGTGCTGAACACGTCCTTCAATGACCAGGGGGAGCCCATCGTCTGCTCGCCCGGGGAGGCCCTCCGGACCTTCTTCTCGACCGGGCTCGACGCCCTTGTCATCGGCCGGTACGTCCTGGAGAAGGAGCCGCCCGCCTGAACGAGGTGTGGAGCGATCCTGCGCTTTGGCGTGCGGGCCGGATCTCGGAGGGTAGGTTGTAGAGTGGAGGGGCGATGAGCGACCTTGACCGGCTGTTGCAGCAGGTGGAAGAGTTGAAGAAGCTCGCCGTCCGCCCGGACGACTCCTGGATGGACACCATGTCCAACGACGAACTCGTGGCCCTTGGCAAGCGCGTCCGAAAGGTCGCCGACGGGCTGTCCGGCCTGCAGAGCCAGCTCCGGCGCCAGGTGCCGTCGAACCCCATGAAACCGGTCCTGCCCCAGCGGGCAGCCGCGACGGGCTCGCTCGGCAGCATGGTCCGGCGGGACACGTCGGGTTCGGCCCGCCCCCCAGCCGCATCGTCCTTCTCGCCGCCAGCGCCGGCATCCCCCGCCAAGCCCTACCAGAACCCCTTCCCCGTGGCTGCATCCGACGCCGCAGACCTGAGCAACCCGATGCAACGCCGGCGGGGCGTGATCCCCCGGGAGGCCCCGGCCGGCCCGCCGCGCCCGAAGCCGCCAATGGGCCAGCGCGGGGGCACCGAGACGCCGCCCCCCGGCAGGCGCCGCCCGAACGCCTGACGCCTGACGCGCGTCGCAGGGAGCCGTACCGAGGACCACGTCTGGACTTCCGCGCGGGGAAGTCTCTACGATACGCGCCATGGATCGCCACCGGGCCCGGGGGGGCTTGCGGTTCCGGACGAACGGGGGGGTCCGCCGCCTCGGGCGGCAAGCGGCATCCGTGGTCGCCGCCTCGGCCCTCGTGCTGTCGGCCTGCAGTAGCAAGACGTCCACCGGCACCACGTCGTCGCCGAGCGCCGGCAACAGCGCGGGCAAGACGATCCAGCTCGGTGCCGTGCTCTCGCTGACCGGGGCAGGGGGCATCTACGGTCCCCAGCAGCGCAACGGGGTGGCGCTCGCCGAGGAGGAGCTCAACGGCACCGGCATCAACGGGGCCAAGATCAACGTCAAGGTCGTGGACGACGCCTCGGACAAGACCCAGGGCGCCCAGCAGTTCCAGACGCTCATCCAGTCGGACCAGGTCCTCGGCATCATCGGCCCGACACTGTCGAACACCGCGGTCGGCGCACACCCGGTGGCCGACCAGTACAAGACCCCGGTCATCGCTCCCTCGAACACCGGCAACCAGATCGTCGGGAACTGCCCCTACAGCTGCACCTACATCTTCCGGGACAGCCTCGGCGAGGCCGCGGCCATCCCGGCGAACCTGGCTGTGGCGGTCGCCAAGCTCCACCCCACGACCGCCGCGCTGGCGTTTGCGAACGACGACAAGTTCTCGTCCGACGGGGCGGCCATCTTCAAGTCAACCTTCACTGCCGACAGCATCAACCTGGTCGACACCGAGCAGTTCCCGAAGGCACAGACGGACTTCTCGACCTATGCCACGAGCATCGTCGCCCGCAAGCCCGACGTCGTCGCGATCTCGGGCGTCGGCGGCGTCCCCTCGAAGCTCATCGTCGAGCTCCGGCGCCAGCGCTACGCTGGCCCCATCCTCGGCGGCAACGGCTTCAACAGCTCGTCGGTGTCGTCGCAGGCGGGCCAGGCGGGCGCCGGCGCCCAGTCGGGCAGTGCCTGGTTCCTCGGCACCACCACCACCGTCAACACCAAGTTCGTCGCCGCGTACAAGGCGAAGTACAACGCCAACCCCGACCAGTTCGCGGCCCAGGCCTACACGGCGGTGTACCTCTTCGCCGAGGCGGCGCGCCACGCGACGCTGACCTTCAACGATCCCGCGAAGGACCGGGACGCCCTCAAGGCGGCCCTGGAGAAGGTGTCCCTCGACACGCCGTTGGGGCCCTTCAGCTTCACCAGTGCCCACGACGTGCACCAGCCCATCTATGTGGTCGCCATGGATGGCGCGGGCGGGTTCACGTTGGTGGACACCGTGCAGCCGTAGCCGGGGATGCTGTCGCAGGCCCTCAACGGCCTCTTCACCGGCAGCATCTACGCCCTCTTCGCCGTCGGCTACACACTGGTGTTCGGCGTGCTCGACATCCTGAACCTCGCCCACTCGGCGGTCTTCATGCTGGGGGCGGTGATTGCGTACACCCTGGCGGTGACCCTCGGCTTCCCGTTCGTCGTGGCGGCGCTGGGTGCCACCCTCGCCTGCGCGGTCATCGGCTACGGGATCGACCGCGTCGCCTTCCGGCCCCTCCGGCACCGGTCGGCCCCACCGATCAGCGCCCTGCTCACGAGCATCGGCCTGGCGCTGGTCTTCGTGAACATCGCCGAGCTGCGCTTCGGGGCCAACTCCCGGGCGCTGCCGGCGTCTGTCGCCCTCTCGGGCTCACTGCACGTCGGCAACCTCGTCCTCGAGGACAGCAAGATCGCGACACTCGTGCTCAGCCTCGCCCTGGCCGCCATCCTCGGGTGGGTCGTCCGCCGGACCCGGGCCGGCCGGGCGGTCCGGGCCGTGGCCGAGAACCCGAAAGCGGCGCAGCTCATGGGGATCGATGTCGATGCGGTCATCGCCTGGACCCTCGTGGTCAGCTCGGCGCTCGGCGCCGTCGCCGGGATCCTCTACGGGCTGTCGCAGCACGACATCAGCCCGTTCATGGGCCGAGACCAGATCGAGCTCAAGGGCCTGGCCGTGATCGTCCTGGGCGGGATGGGGTCCATCCGGGGGGCCGTCGTGGCCGGGTACCTTCTCGGGCTTGCCGAGGTGGCGGCGCAGGTCTTCCTCGGGTCCAACGTGTCCGCGGGCGTCGCGTTCGCCGTGCTGTTCCTGGCGCTGGTCGCGTTCCCCGGCGGCATGCTCCGGGGGCGCCGCGTCGCCCGGGAGGTCTGAGCGGCGTGCAGTTCTTCGTGCAGCTCTTCAGCGACCCGCTCACCTTCTACCGCGCCCACCAACTCCTGCTCGCTCAGATCGGCATCAACGCCCTGCTGACCCTCTCCATGTACCTCACGCTCCGGGCCGGGATGCTGACGCTCGCCAACGTCGGCTTCATGGCCGTCGGGGCGTACACCTCGGTCCTGCTGCACGTGAACGGCCACCTGCCCCTGCTGCTGGCGGTCCTCGCCGGCGTCCTGGCGGCGGGCCTGCTCGCCGTCCCCATCGGGGTCCCCGTGCTCCGGCTGTCCGGCATCTTCCTCGCCATCGCCACGATCGGCTTCGGTCAGGTCGTCGTCGGCGCCATCCTCAACATCCCCCTCACCGGCGAGGGCCGGGGGCTGACCGTGCCGGACGCCAGTGCGTCGCTGCTTCCCGCCTACCTGTCCCTGGTGGCGGTTGCCTCCGTCCTCTGGCGGGTGGGCAGGACGCGCCTCGGCATGGCCTGGGACGCCATCCGGGAAGACGCCCTTGCCGCGGCGGCCCAGGGGATCGACGTCGCCCGCTACCGCCTGCTCGCGTTCGTCCTCGGGGCGGTCCTCGCCGGCTATGCGGGCGCGCTGGAGGCTCACATCAACTTCTTCATCGACACCTCCCTCTACACGTTCCAGCGCGTCGTCGGGGTGCTGGTGTTCGCCACGCTCGGTGGCGTCGCCCGGGTGGCCGGCCCGGTCGTCGGCTCCACGATCCTCACCGCCCTGCCCGACATCATCCGCTTCGCCTCGAGCTACCGGGACGGCCTGTACGGGGTCATCCTCATCGCGCTGGTGATCTTCCGGCCGCAAGGGCTCCTCGGTAGCCTCGTTGGCCGGCGACGGGGGGCAGGCGTTCGCCGCCCCGGCCGCCCCCGCCGGCTGGTGCGGCGGTGATCCTCGAGGTTGCCGGGGTCGCCCGGCACTTCGGGGGCGTCCGGGCGGTCGACGGGGTGGACCTGGCCCTGGCCGACGGCGAGTTGCTCGGCCTCATCGGGCCCAACGGCTCCGGCAAGACGACGCTGATCGACCTCATTAGCGGGTTCCAACGGCCAGACCGCGGGACCCTGGCCTTCGCCGGGAACCCGGTCACCGGCTGGCGTCCCCACCGTCTTGCCGCCCGGGGCCTGGCCCGGACCTTCCAGCGGGTGCGCCTGTTCGGCGGGCTCAGTGTCGCGGACAACGTGCTCGTCGGCATGCACGCCCGCAGCGGGGGCGCCGACATCGCCCGCCTCCTCGGCCTGCCCGGGGCCCGGGCCTCGGCCCGGACTCGGGCCGCGGAGGCCGAGGCGCTGCTCGAGCGGGTCGGGTTGCCCGGCGTCGGCGACCGCCCGGCCTCGGCCCTTGCCTACGGCCAGCAGCGCCGGCTGGAGATCGCCCGGGCCCTCGCGGGCTCGCCCCGGCTCCTCCTGCTGGACGAGCCGGTGGCCGGGATGAACCCCGCCGAGGTCGCCAGCCTGTCTGCCCTCTTCACCCAGCTCAACCGCGAGGGCCTGGCGATGATCCTGGTCGAGCACCACCTGCGGCTCGTCGTCGAGGTCTGCAGCCGGATCGCGGTGCTGAACTACGGGAAGAAGATCGCGGACGGCCCCCCGGCGGCCGTGCTCGAGGACCCCGTGGTCGCCGAGGCGTACCTCGGGAAGGCCGGTGCCACCGAGGTGCTGCCGTGAGCCTCCTCGAGGTCGAGCACCTCGCGGTCTCCTACGGGGCCATCGAGGCGGTCCGGGACGCCTCCCTCCGCGTCGAGACCGGAGAGATCGTCGCGGTGATCGGGGCGAACGGCGCGGGCAAGTCCACCCTACTGTCGTGCCTGAGTGGCCTGGTCCGCCCGAGGGCCGGGACGGCGACCTACCTCGGCGGGAACCTCGCCACGATGCACCCGCGCGACATCGTGGCGGCGGGCCTCGTCCAGGTCCCCGAGGGCCGGGAGGTGTTCGCCCGGATGACGGTCCGGGAGAACCTCGACCTGGGGGCGTGGCGCCGGAAGGACCGCAGCACGGTTGCCCGCCAGGTGGACGAGGTGTTCGAGAACTTCCCGATCCTCGCCGGCCGGCGGGACGAACTGGCCGGCAACCTTTCCGGCGGTGAGCAACAGATCCTCGCGCTTGCCCGAGGCCTGCTGTCGAAGCCCCGGCTGCTGCTGCTGGACGAGCCGTCCCTGGGCCTGGCGCCGAAGCTCGTGGACCAGGTGTTCGAGATCGTCGAGGGCATCCGCTCCGAAGAGACGTCGATCCTGCTCGTGGAACAGAACGCTCTCCAGGCCCTGGCCCGGGCGGACCGGGCCTACGTGATGGCGTCGGGGGCCACGACGCTCACGGGCACCGGCAGGGAACTGCTCGGCAATCCCGAGGTGCGCCTGGCCTACCTGGGGCTGTAGGGGGCGGGGAATGCCCAAGGGTTGGTCGTTTTTCGCGCGTATCCGCGCGATTTTCGACTAACCCCGTCGGGCGGGGCTCCGCTACGGGCAGTGGCGGGGGTGGCCCCCGCCCTCGGGCCAGCATCGCCCCTGGGCGTGCCGCAGGGCGTCGGGCCGGCCCCCCGCCCGCTCGTGTTCGGCTCGCAGCCGGACGTGGCGGCGCGGCACCGGATGCGCCCGGGAGGGTGCCTCCTGTCGAAGCGCTGCCCGAACGTGCCCGTAGTGCGCGCAGCCGCGCACCGTTGGGACCAGGCGCTCTTCGTGGCGGTCGTTCACGTCAGTTGCTTCATCCGCACCGCGATCACTGATGCCGACGCTCCCCTGCGACGGCCACTCCCAGGCCGGGCCGACGGGATCGGACTCGTGGACCAGCGCTTGGTTCCCGGGTCGTAGGTGGCGCAGGACGCCGACGCAGCCCCACCGAACAGGTACCGGCCGTCGGGCAGGGTGCAGCAGATGGTGTCGCCGACCTGGGCGCGCCCGGCGCCGCTGGGGACCGCCGACCACGACGACGTGAGGGGGTCGTAGATCTCCATCGTCCCGGGGCCTGGGTCTGCCCGGTGCAGGCGGCCCTGGTAGGCGGGGTGCATCCGCTTGAGGTTGCGGAGCTGGGCAGGGGTGGGGGTCGGCGGGGCCTCACTGGCAGGGCTCGTTGGCACCGACCGCCACAACCTCGTGGTCTGCTCCTGTGCGAGCACGTCGCAGTCGGTCAGCAGGAACACCGTCGTGATCTCGGAATCTGGGTCATCGGACGCTGGCTGAGGCATCTCGTTCGCTCCTCCGTGATCGGTCGTAGAGATCTCGTCGAGAATGAGAGCGGCCTGGTACGGGCCTGATACGAGGCTTTTGTCAGAGCACCGGGATGAGGACGGCCAAACCGCCTGCGCCTGCCATGGCATCCAGGCGGGAGACGAAGTCGGTCTCGTCCTCCCCGCGCTCCCGCATGTCGCAGAGGTGCTCGGCTGCCTCCCAGGCGACGTCGCGGGTGGCGATGACAAGCCAGTCGTCGATCTTGTTCACGACGCGGCCGAGCACCATCCGGTCGATGAGGCGCTCCCACGTGCTCTCGAAGTGCTCGCGGAGCGACTGCATCTCCCCGGCGAAGATCGCGTTGATCTCCTGATACGACTGGTGCTTGGCCCCGGCGTTGGGGGGCGACCCCAACTGGGCGCAGGTGTCGGCGACCGCGATCGCCAGGTCGAAGTTGACGTGGGCGTTGACGCCGGCGGCGGCGAACTGGAGCCGGGTGATGTGGGGGTGTGCCCGCCGCAGGAACAGCACGGACCAGGCATTGGGGACGGCTTCGGGGGCGAGGACGTTGTTCCGGAGGGCTGTGAGGTAGCGGTTGGCGAAGACGACGTCGAGCGCCCTGACGAAGTCGGGGTCGTCGAAGCGACCGGAGTGGATCCCCTCGAGCACTCGGGTGGTAATCCGGTGATAGAGAAAGCTGAAGCAGGCGACCCCGTCGTGCTGGCCCCGGAGCTCGTGGGCCTCGGCGTAGGTCATGATTTCATCGAGTCGCTCGATGACCTCCTCGACGGTGTCGACCGGCGCGGCGGTGTACGGCGAGGCGGGTGTGACCACCGCGCTGGCGAGCTGTTGGGGTGCCATCGATCACATCCTCCTGGTTGGGTTCCCCCTCTTGGGGGATCGTCTGGGAGGATCATGTCAGCGGCCCGGCCGGTGTCGCATCGGGAGAACCCCCTATTTCCGGGCGCCGCGATTCCTTAGTTCTGCGCCGGGTCGTCAAGGAGGCCGAGGCGGTGGGCGTAGCCACTGGCCTCGACGCGGCTGCGCAGGCCGAGCTTGCGAAGGATGTTCGACACATGGACGCCAGCGGTCTTCTCGCTGATGAACAGGATGGTGGCCACCTCGCGGTTCGTGCGGCCCATGGCGACGAGCCGGAGCACCTCCACCTCCCGCCGGGTGAGGCCGAGGTTCGCCTCGGGGGCCTGCGGCGCTGAGGGCGCGGCGGGGGCCGGGCGGGCGGGGGCGTCCAAGGCGATCCCGGCGCGGGCGGCGAGGCCCTCCACCTCGCGCCGCAGCGGGTTGGCGCCCAACGTGAGCGCAACCGCGTGGGCAGACCGCAGGGCCTCAGCGGCGGTACCCGACCGGGCACGCCGCGCCAGGAGGGCCTCGGCCGTCCGCCAGCGCGCGTAGGCGGCGGGGTACGGCTGGCCCATCGCGTCCCACGTCGTCGCCACCGATTCCCAGGTCTCCGCGGAGCTGGCTCCCTCAAGCCGGCTGCGCTCTCCTTCGCACATCGCTGCGTAGAGCTCGGCCGCCCGGTGCACCGCCGCCGCGGCGGGGTCAAGCCGCCCGATCAAGCCCCGGAGATGCGTGAGCAGGCCCTCGGCGGTCGACCGGGCGGCGACGACGTCCTCGGTGCCGCGCCGTCCCCGTGCCTGCTCCGCGCGGTCGGCCTCGGTCCGGAGCCCGTGCCAGGCGAGCGGGGCCGCGAACCAGACCTCCTGGCTCACGGTCAGCTTGGCAAGCCCGGCGGCGACTGCGTCCCGGGCATCGTCGAGCCGCCCCTCCCACAGCGCGAGGCCGGCTTCCAGGGTGAGGACCGGCACGGTGAAGCGCGGGTCGATGGCGCGGATGGACAGCTCCTTGACCGCCTCGAGGTCACCGGCGGTGGCGGCGAAGTCCCCTCGGGCCATGGTGATCTTCGCCCGGGCGAGCCGGAGGTCCATGACGGCGGTACCGGCGGGGTTGGCGTCGAAGGCCTCCCGCACCCGACGCTCTCCCTCGTCCCAGCGGCCGAGGCGGAACAGGGTGTTGGCGATCATCGCCTGGAGCGTTGCCCCATGGAACCGGACCAGGCCCATCGTCCGCACCCGGGCAAGGCCCTCCTCGGCGACGACCACCGCCTCCTCCAGCCGGTTGAGGGGCTCGGACAGCAGGGTCGCCAGGTGGAGGTAGGCACGGGCCACGCCGTCGGCATCGCCGTCCTCCTCCGCGATGCGGCGCGCCTCGTGCAGCAGGGCCACGCCCCCCGGGTCGCCGAGGTAGGCGAGGTCGAAGCCGAGCACCCCCAGCACCTGCGCCTCCTCGCGCCGGGACCCCGTTCGCCGTGCGAGGTCGAGGGCCTCCTCGGCCCGTCGGCGGGATTCGCCGTAATGGCCGGCCAGCATAAGGGCCCCGGCCTGGGCGCCGACCACCCGGGCCGCCACCGGCGTCTCGCTGCCGGCGGCGACCAGCTCGACGGCTCGCTCGTAGGCGACGAGGGCGTCCTCGCTGGCCCCGGAGTCCCAGAGGTAGCGCCCCAGCCGCTCCCAGACCAGGGCGGCGTTGGGTGCGGTCGCCCCCCGGCCGAGCGCAGCCGTGGCGGCCCGGGCGTGGGCGGCGGCCCGGGCGTGGTCGCCGGCGAGGTTGGCACACTCGGCGGCCCGCATCCGTAGCTCGAGGCCGTCGATGCGGGGGGCCCCGGGCACATCCGGCACCGATCCCGTCTCCCAGAGCTGCAGCGCCCGCTCCAGGTGGGCGCACGCCTCGGCGAAGCCGAAGGAGCTCTCGGCGGCGACGGCGGCCTCCACGGCCGCGGGCAGCGCGTTGGCGTGGTCGCCTGCCGCGTACCAGTGCCAGGCGAGTTCGACGGCCGCCGAGCCGTAGGCGAGGCTCCGGTCGGCGGTGAGCACCCGGGCGCAGGCCCGGTGCAGGGCGATGCGCTCGGCGGGCAGGAGCTGCTCCTCGACGGCCTCGCGCAACAGGCTGTGGCGGAACGTGTAGCCGACGCGGGGAAGCGTGCCCAGATGGCCTCGACGATGTCGGGGCGGACGGGGGCGCCAAGGATGCTGCCGAGCTGGCTGGTCATGGCCTGCCGGGAGAGCCGTGGCAGCTCGATGAGCTCCGCTTCCGCCCCCCGGAGGAGCTCGGCCAGCCATCCGTGGAGGGCGTGGCCCGGCACGAGGGCGTCGCTGCGGTAGGTGCCGACGAAGAGGAAGGGCTGGCGCCGCAGGTTGCCGATCAGGAAGGTCAGCAGGTCCCGCGTGGAGCGGTCCGACCAGTGGAGGTCCTCGACCATCAGCACGACGGGGCCGAGGGCGCTGGCCTGCTCGATCGTCCGGAGGACGGGTTCGAAGACGTGGTCCTGGGCACGGCGCGCCGGCTCCGGCGCGCCCCCGGGGGGCCCGCTCGGCGGGGGTTCCGTCCGCAGTTCCGTCTCCAGGGGGCCGGCGGGAATGGGGGGCGGGAGGCGAGCCGCGGCCAGGGCGGGTCCACCGAGCGCGCGGGCTGCCGGGCCGGGCGCCGCGATGGCGGCGAGTGCGGGCTCGGCGTCGGCCAGGCGCAGGCTGCGCAGCGCATCGATGACCGGCCAGTAGGGGGGAGCGCCGTCGGCCAGCGCCAGGCAGGCGCCGGCCGAGGCGATCCATCTCCTCGGCCCTCCCCACGATCTCCGGGCTGGATTGGCGTCCGGGCACCGCCCAAGCCTCCCGTACATCTCGCCTGAGGAAATGGCGAGTATACAGGCGGGTGGAAGCCGCCCCGATCGGCTCGGGGGGACCTGCGCCAAGCCCCAGCACCGTCAGAAACGGATGCGGTAGGCCAGCGCCGTCGGGCTGCCGGGGCTCGCGACGTCGAACTCGGGGACACGCTCGAAGCCCAGGGCTTCGTAGAGGGCACGGGCCGCCGCCATGAACGGGGCAGTGTGCAGGCCGAGGACGGGGGCCCCCAACGCCCGTGCGCGCTCGAGGCACGCCGCGACCAGGAGCCTGCCGATGCCCTGCCCTCGGGCGGCGGGGTCCACGGCGAGCATGCGGAGCACCGGCCACGGGACGGGGAACCCGTGCACGCCGGAGCCGGAGCCGTCGGGCAGCAGGGTGATGGTCCCGGCGATCCGCCCCCCGAGGTCCGCGACGAGGACGCTGGCGTGCGGGAGGTGCCGGCCCACGTCCCGGATGTCCTCCTCGTACACCTCGACGAACGCCGGGGTGACCAGCGGCCGGTACTCCCGGAATGCCCGGACGGTGAGGTCGCCGACCTCTTCCAGTTCGTCGGGCCGGACGTCCCGGATCACGGTTCCGGCGTCAACCATTCAATTTCGGCTTTTCCTTCTGAACGTGTCCTCATTGGTCAGGATTGCGGTGGTGTGAAATCCCAAAAAGAGGGGACGAAACGATCCCATTAGTGCAGAATGAGCCGGTCTTTCTGACCCTGACCGACGGGAGGCTTTGATGCGCTCGAGTAGGTGCACGATCTATCGGCGGGCAGCGGGGATCTCGACGACCCTACTCGCCTTCTGGCTCCTCGTCCTGTCCCCTGTGACGGCCGCCAGCGCCGACGGCAATGCGTTCGGCACCGCCAGCAGCCTCCCCAAAACCTATGCAAGCGCATTGTCACCCGCCGACATCGCCCGCCTCTCGACCAACCCGGTGGACAAGGTGATCATCCTGCTCCGCAACCAGCACCCCGAGACACCCGGCAAGGCCAGCCAGGGTGCCAGCCGCGCCGCTCTCCTGGCAAATGACCAGGCCCATGTCACCAACGAATTGGCTGCGCTCAAGGCGCCGGCGGTGCACGCCTACTCCTTTGTGAATGCCGTGGCGGCGACCGTCTCCAAGGCGGAGGCCGACCGGCTGGCGACCGATCCAGCGGTGCTGGCCGTCGTGCCGGACAAGCTGGTGACGGGACCGAGCCCCGCCGGGGCGGCAGCGTCCGCCGCCGCCGTACCAAGCGCGAGCGCAGCGACCGTGACCGTGACCGCCGCGCCCGGCGTCTGCCCGACGGACCCCGCCAAGCCGATCCTCGAGCCCGAAGCGCTGCAGGTGATGAACGTGGACTTCGGTGCCGGGTCGACGCAGCCGGCGGCGCATGACCTGGCCACCGGGAAGGGGGTCAAGATCGCCGTCTTCCCCGACGGGCTGGACCCCAACATCCCCAACTTCAAGCGCGCCGACGGGACGTCGGCCATCTTCGACTACCAGGACTTCTCGGGCGAGGGCCTCTTCGCCACGACCGGCGGGGGCGAGGCGTTCGGCGACGCCAGCTCGCTCATCTCCCAGGGCACCCAGACCTACAGCCTGAACGGCCACGTCAACCCCGCCTTCCCGCTGCCGGCCGGCTGCAACATCCAGATCAAGGGGGTGGCGCCCGACGCGTCCGTTGCGGTGATGAAGGTGTTCGGCAACGCCAACGCCGCCTTCAACAGCGAGATCCTGCAGGGGATCGACTACGCGGTGACCGTCGACAATGTCGACATCCTGAGCCAGTCCTTCGGCGGCAACCCCGTCCCCAACCCCGGGCTCGACCCGATCGGTCTCTTCGACCAGGACGCCGTGGCGGCCGGCATCACCGTCGTCGTGAGCACCGGCGACGCCGGGACGACCAGCACAATCGGCACCCCGGCGACCGTTCCCGGTGTCATCAGGGCGGGGGCGTCGACCACCTACCGGCTCTACGCCCAGACCTCGTCCTACGGGTACCAGCTTGCCGGCCACGGCTGGGTGAGCAACATGGTCTCGGCGATCAGCAGCTCGGGCATCACGGAGTACGGGCCGGGGACGATCGACATCCTGGCTCCCGGTGAGGCCGGTTGGTCGGACTGCTCGACCAACACCGCGGTCTTTACCAACTGCGCCGACATCTACAAGGGCCCCAAACCGCAACCGATCCAACCCTTCGGCGGGACCAGCCAGTCGTGTCCCCTCACGGCCGGTACCGCCGCCCTCGTCATCCAGGCTTACCGCGACACCCACTCGGGGGCGACCCCGTCGCCGGGCCTGGTGAAGGACATCATCATGAGCACCGCCCAGGATGTGTCGGTGCGCGCCGACAACCAGGGCGCCGGGCTGGTCGATGCCCTGCGCGCGGTCCAGGAGGCCCGGTCCATCCACGACAGCAACGGTGCCCCGGCGGCGACGGGGCAGAGCCTCCTCTACTCGCCGACCTCGATCGGCTTCACGGCGCCGCCTGGGCAGTCCCAGACCGTCCCCGTGACCGTCACCAACAACGGCACCCTTGCCAAGCGGGTCTCCCCGGCGATCCGAGTCCTGGGCCCCGCCGCAACGATCGCCCGGGGCGACCTCGCCCTCGACCCGGCGGCGGACCCCACGTTCACCTACATGACCGGCGCCACGGTCCACGACGTCCACACCGTGCCATTCACCGTGGGCCCGGGAACCGACCGCCTCGTCACCCGCATCGCGTGGCTGGGCAGCGACACCGTCCCGGGTGGGAATACCCTCCGGATCACGCTGGTCGATCCGTTCGGCCGCATCGCCGCCCAGTCGCGGCCCCAGGGCGCCGGGGCGGGCTTCGGGGAGGACGAGATCCATAACCCGACGTTCGGCACCTGGCAACTCGTCGTCTTCGACTCGACCGGCTCGCCCTACAAGGGCCCGGTCCACTACACGATCACGGGTGCACGCTTCCAGACCATCGACGCGGTCTCGCCCGGCAGCCGCATGATCAAGCCCGGGGCCTCGGCGACGTTCGCCGTCTCGGTCACCACGCCCCGGCACCCCGGCGACCTGGCGGAAGCCGTCACCTTCGGGACCTCCTTCAACAGCGGCCAGCAGGCTCCTCCCGCCTCGATCCCTGTGATCCTGCGCTCGCTCGTTCCGGTCGACCGCGAGGACGGCGGGAGCTTCAGCGCCACGTTGACCGGCGGCAACGCCCGGATGACGTTCGCCGGTTCGGAGCTCGTGTACCAGTTCGACGTCCCTGCCGGTGTCCATGCGATCGATGTGGACGTCTCCACCGCCGCCCCCGGCTACCAGCTGGTCGGCTTCCTCGCCGACCCCAACATCTCCCCCGTGGACGTGCAAGGGACCTCGGCCCAGGACGGCTCGGGCCTCAACGGCCAGACCTTGCACCTGACGTGGGCCAACCCGGTGCCGGGGCGCTGGAACCTCGACCTTGCCACGCTGTTCGGGAACCAGTCCCTGCTGACCAGCACCCGCGTCAGCGGGACGATCCGCTTCGACCGGGCCAGGGTCTCGGCGACCGGGGTGCCGGACAGCCCCTCGACGGTGCTCGCCAGCGGCGTGACGACGACCGCAACCATCCACGTCGTCAACACCGGCAACTCACCCGCCGAGTACTCGATCGACCCCCGCCTCAGCCAGGACAGCGTGCTGTCGCTGAACAGCCTGACCTCGACGGGGGGGACCCTGCCACTGGACGTCACGGGAGTCGGGAACGTCCCGCAGTTCGTGGTGCCCCCGTTCTCCACCAGGCTTGACATCGCGGCGGCCTCGACGGTGCCGATCGACTTCACGACCAGCCCCTTCTTCGGCTCCCCGGAGATCCTCTCGGCGCAGAGCGGGGACAACGCCGTGGTCACCTACCAGGCTCCGGACATCCCCGCCTCCCTCTGGTCGTGCCCGCCGACCGAGTTCGGGCCGGGGCCCTCGACGCCGGCGCCGTACTCCTGCGGAGCCGATGCGGTGACGAAGGCGTTCGACCCGGCGGTCGACTCGTCGACGGGGAACATCTGGTCGGCCCTGGAGGGCCTGACGGGCACCTACGCCCCGTTGGTGCTGCAGCCGGGCCAGAGCGGGGACATCACCGTGACGATCACGCCCGATGGCCCCGCCGGTCAGGTCGTATCCGGCTTCCTCGCCGTGGAGACGTTCAACTTCACGACGGTGAGCTCGGATCAACTCGTCCAGATCCCCTACACCTACAAACTGGGCTAGCGCCGGCGTCGGCAGCCCTACGTGAGGAGTTTTTGTCAGCTATAGCAGCACTTTTTCTCCTCACTTCAAAATAGGCGACGTTTTGTCACCCCTCACCGCCACAATGGGGTCATGGGCGATGGTCTTTATAGCCTGAGCGCATCACAACATGGTCTGATCTCACGGGAACAGGCCCTCCGGCAGGGTTTGTCGCCCGGGGAGTGGCGGTGGCTCTCCCAGAGCGACGACTGGCGACGGGTGTACGCCGGGGTCTATCGCAGGGTCGGGGCGCCCGAGACCTGGGAGCAGGCTCTCACGGCCGGCTGCCTCGCCACGGATGCAATCGCCTCTCACGGCGCAGCCGGCGCGCTGTGGCGCCTGCCGGAGGTCGAGCGGAGGCTCGAAGTCACCATCCCGCAAGGCCGCCGAGTGGTACTCAAGGGTTTCGAAGTCCACCGGACGCGCTTCCTCCAGCCGGTGGACCGCACCCACCGCAGCGGGATCCCGGTCACGTCGCTCGCCCGCACGGTGATCGACGTGTCGCTCGACGTCCCCGGCCTGGCACCCGTGCTGGTTGACCACGTGCTCGCCAAGCGGAAGGTGCCCCTCGCCCTCCTGGCCAACCGCCTGGCCGCGATGGGCACCCAGGGACGCTCGGGTACCCGGGACCTGCTCCAGATGCTGGAGGAGCGCAAGGGCCGCAAGCGCCACGTGGACAGCGGGCTCCAGCGCGAGTTGGAGCGCATCGCCCTCCACGGGTACCGGGACGGGCTCCTTCCGGAGCCGTATTTCGAGTACCCGGTCCGCCTGTCCAACGGGCGGATGCGCTACCCGGACGTCGGGTACCCCCAGGTGGATGTGGGGTTCGAGGGTTTTCTTCCTCCCCCAAGGGGACCCCGACCTCCAGCTACGAACACCACTCCACGCTGTCCGCGTGGGCCGGCGACCAGGTCCGCAACCTTGAGCTGTTCGGCGACGGGTGGTTCATCGTCCCTCTCACCAAGATCGAGATCGTGGACCCGGTGCGGCTGGTGATGCTGATGGCCAGGATCATCAACAAAGCGGAGGCCCGCCGGCTCCGCTGAGGCGGCGGGCGGTGGCCACGATCTCGACGAGGTCGGGGTTGTCCGTCACCTCGCCGAATCGGCGCAGGAGGGCGCCGTAGGCCTGCGCGGCGTCCTCGGCCCGGCCCAGGGCGTTGAGGGCGATGGCCTGCTGCAGGAGGGCCCCGGCGACGAGGACCTGGGTGGGGGAGTCGGACCGCTCCCCGTAGATGCGGACGACCTCCCCGCAGACGGCGATGCCCTCCTCGTAGCGCTCCAGCCGCACGAGGGTGATCCCCTTGCTCGCAAGGGTGGCGGCGATACGCCACCTGGACTTGTGCTGTGTGTAGGTCGCGAAGCGAAGGAGGGCGGCATCCAATTCCGCCAGGGTCATCTCCAGGCGCAGCCGCTCGCCCGGCTCCAGGTCCGGGCTCACGCAGGCTTCATCCGCCGTAGCGGGAGAGGAGCCGCTCCCGGCTGAACGCCCGGATCGTCAGCAGGAGACCGACGGCGTCGATGGCGAGGATGAGGGCCGAGCCGGCGATGTAGAACCACGGCCCCTGGCCGGCCACCTGGAACGAGGTGACGGCCACCACCACGAGGGGTGGCAGCGTCGCGATCGCCGACAACTGCTGGGCCACCCGGATGTCGGACGACCGGGCGGAGATGAGCAGCCCGGTGACGATCGAGTAGCCCGTCAGCGAGGGGGCGAGCACGATCTCGGCGATCACCTGGGAGCCCGTCGCCATCGCGTGGAGCACGACGGTGTTGCCGATGGCTGCGGCGAACGCCAGGTAGCCGGCATAGAGGAGCCACGAGAGCCCCACGGCCGGGACGGCGGGGGCGAGCCCCTTGCCGAGAAGGAGTTCGGCGTCGGTGGCGGGCGTCGTGAGGACCGGCTCCAGCGCCCCTTGCTCGCGCTCGCCGATGACGCTGAACGCGGCGATGGTGCTGGGCAGGAACAGCGGAAGGATGAGGAGGAACAGTCGCGCCTGCCCGAACACCGCGCGGAGCACAGCCGGCGACGTGTGGGGCGACAGGGTGAACGCGGCCCGGGCGGCCACGAAGAGGAAGGCAGCCGGGAGCGCAGTCATCGTGATCACGATGAGCTTGTTGCGCCGGTATTCGGCGAACTCCTTGCGGACGAGCGCCCGGACCCGGTAGTTCATGTTCGTCCTTCCACCAGCTTCTCCTCCACCAGTTCAAGGTAGACGTCCTCCAGGGAATGCTCGACCTCGGCGACGCGGACGACGGCGGCCCCCGCCGCCACGAGCGCCCGGACGACCTCGGGCGCCACCGCGGCGGGCTCGGCGGTCTGCAGGATGTAGGAACCGGGCTCGGCCCCCGGCTGCCATCCCGAGATGCCGGCGACCATGCCGACGACCCGGTCCGGGTCGGCGAGAGGCTCCGCCAGGCGGATCTCGAGGGCCCCGGAGAAGACCTGCCGGCGAAGCGCGTCCGGCGGGCCGACGGACCGCAGCCGGGTCTTCAGCACCGCAACCCGGTCGCAGAGCCGCTCGGCCTCGTCGAGGCGGTGGGTCGTGAGGAAGATGGCGGTGCCCCGGTCGCGCAGCCCGGCGATGAGCTCCCGCACCATGAGGGAGGCTTCGGGGTCCAGCCCCGAGGTCGGCTCGTCCAGGAACAGGACGGCGGGCCGGGGCAGCAGCGCCCGGGCGAGGGCGGCCCGCTGGCGGAGCCCCTTCGAGAGGGTGCCCGCAATGGACTCGACCCGGTCCTCGAGGCCGACCGCTCTGACGCACTCGGCGATCCGGCCCCCGAGGTCGCCCCGGGCGATGCCGTAGAGGCGGCCGAAGAACTCGAGGTTCTCCCGCACCGAGAGTTTGAGGTAGAGGCCGGCGTTCTCGGGCATGACGCTGATGCGCTGCCGGAGCTCCGATCCCTGCCGGGGGGAGAGGGTAGGGCCGATGGGCAGGCCGGCCACCTCGGCCCGCCCGGCCGTGGGGGCGAGGAGGGTGGCGAGCACCCGCACCGTCGTGGTCTTGCCCGCCCCGTTGGGACCGAGGAAGCCGAAGACCTCCCCGGCCTCCACCTCGAAGGACAGGTCCTCGAAGGCGACACGGGGGCCGAAGCGCTTCGTGAGGCTTTCGGCGACGATGACCGGACGGCTGCCCATTCCTCCCGACTCTAGTCGTTCGTCCAGTTCGTCGCGCCCATCGAGCCTCTCGCCAGGTCGCCCACCTGGCGGACCTCGGGCACCCGCATCCACAGCGCCAGGCCGATGTAGACGGGGGCCCCGATGGCCAGCGCTGCGGCGATGCCCACGAGCGACCCGCTCACGCCGACACCCAGGGCATCGGTGACGGCATGGGAGGCGACGTAGCCGAAGACCGCCGCTGCCAGGCCCGCCACGGACAGGCGGACCAGCGTCCGGGTGACGTGGGCGCGCGGGGCAGGCCCGAGGCGGCGGCGGAGCAGCATCGTGAACCAGACGTAGCCGGCGATATAGGAGACGGAGTAGCCGATCGCCAGGCCGACCGCCCGCTCGGGCGCCGGGAGGACCGCCACCATGACGAGGTCGGCGGCGATGTTGATCGCGGCAAGAGCGAGGTTGACGAGGGCCGGCGTGCGGGTGTCCCGCATGGCGTAGAAGGCCCGCAGCTGGAGCTGGAATGCCGAGAAGGGCACGAGGCTGAGGGCGTAGGCCGCCAGGGTCGCCCCCACGAGCCTGCCCTGCGCCAGCGAGAAGGCCCGGTGGCCGAACAGCACCCCCCCGATGAGCGGGCCGAGGACGATGCCCGCCAGGGCCGAGGGGACGAGCACCACCGCGGCCAACTTGAGCCCTCGGGCGAGGTCGGCACCAACGGCGTCCAGGCGGCCCTGCCCGGCGTTGCGGCTCATCTGGGGCAGCAGGGCGGTGATGACCGACACCGCCACGACGGAGTGGGGAAGCAGCACCAGCGTGAAGGCGTAGACGTAGATGGTGAAGGACCCGTTGTTCGGGGCGGTCGCCAGCCTCGTGATGACCAGGAACGCCGCCTGGTTGGCGAGCACGTACACGAACACCCACCCCGCCAGGCGGGCCGCGGCGGGCAGCCCGGCCGCCCGGAAATCGAAGCGGGGCCGGAGCCGGAAGCCGGTCGCGCTGAGCGCGGGCAGCAGCGCCACGGTCTGGGCCGCGATGCCCAGGGTCGTGCCGGCGGCAAGTAGCAACTGCTGGGCCGACGTGAGGTGCCCGTGCTTGACCTGCTCGGTCTGGGTCACGGCGATGAACAGGATCCCGGTCAGGATCAGGACGACGTTGTTCAGCACCGGGGTCCACATCGGAGGGGCGAAGCTCCCCCGGACGTTGAGGATGGCCCCGACCATCGCCCCGACGCCGTAGAAGAAGATCTGGGGCAGGAAGAACCAGGCGAAGAAGGTGGCGAGCGGTGCCATGTCGGGGTTCACCAGGTAGAGGCGGATGATGGTCGGGGCCAGCGCGACGGCAACCAGCGTGATCGTCCCCAGCCCGATGACGACGACCGTCAGCAGGCGCTGGGCATAGGCCTCGCCCTCATCTGCGTCGCGCTGGGCGGTGACGAGCAGCGGCACGACAACGCTGGTGAGCACGCCGCCCAGCAGCAACTCGTAGATGATGTTGGGGATTGTGTTGGCGGCGTTGTAGGCGTCCCCGACCAGGCCCCCGATCGCCACCCCGATGATGAGGGTGCGCAGGAAGCCGGTGGCCCGGGACGCCAGCGTCCCCAGGGCCATGCTCCGGCTCGAGCGGAGCGGCTCCGCCGGCGCCGCAGGTTTCCCACCCATTTCCCGAAGGCTACCTGGCAGGAGCCCCGAAGCCCGGGATTGTCCTCGGCGATTCCCCGTCGTGCTCAGGTCGTGGCGGGCAGGTTGCGAAGGTCGACGACGCTGCCGTTCTCGAGGCCGGCGCCCAGCAGCCGCCAGATGTCCCGCCCGACGGCGTCCGGGTCGGCGAGCTTGGCGGTGGCGTGGAGCTCGACGAACTTCTGGCGGCTCGGGAAGGCCTCGGCGGACGTGCCCCGGAGCTGGGCCTGCATGTCCGTGTCGACCGTGCCCGGGGCGACCGACAGCACCTGGACCCCGCCGCGGAGCTGTTGCTCGGCCCCTGCGTCGCGGACCCACTGGTCGACCGCCGCCTTGCCGGCCCCGTAGGACGTCCAGCCGGGGTACACGCTCCTGGCGGCCCCGGACGTGAGCATCACCAGGTGCCGGGTCGCCGGCACGGCGCGGGAGGCGGCCAGGAAGAGGTGGCCGAGGACCTGGGGGGCTGCGCTGTTGAGGACGACGTTCGCCGCGTAGGCGGCGCTGTCGACCTCGCCGGCGAACCCGATCGGATCGAGGGTCCCCGCGGCGTGGACGAACACGACCCGCTGCCCGCTGAAACCGGCCAGCTCGCGCGCGAACGAGGAGCCGACGACCCCCCACTGGTGAGGGTCGGCCAGGTCGGCGGCGAGGTGCTCCGCTCCGGCAGGGGGGCGCCGGCTGATGCCGATGATCCGGGCGCCCGGCCACGGCACGGTCCGCACGAGCGCCTGGCCGATGCCATCCGATGCCCCCGAGATCCATACCACTGCGTCAGCCACGTTGATCCTCACTTTCCCGCTCGCGTTGTGTCTCGATCCTCGCGTTGTGTCTCGATCATCGATACCCGGCTGGTCAGCAGCAGGGCGACCAGGGATGCGATCAGCACCGGGGGGAGCAGCCGGAGCCCAGCCATCTGCGCCACGATGAGGCAGGACCCGAGCGGCGTCTTCGTGACACCGACGTTGGCGGCGGCCATCAGGGCCAGCATGAGGACCACGTGGTGCTCCCCGCTCATCCCGAGGGCCGATCCCCCGCCGAGCCCAATGCGACGCCCATGAAGAACAGCGGGATGATGAAGCCCCCCCGCCATCCCGCCGAGACGATAGTGGACGAGGCGAGCAACTTTATCCCCGCCGTCACCACGAGGGTCGAGATGGCGAGGCGGGCGCTCACGACCGTCTGGATCTGGCCCTCGCCGTAGGTCAGGGCGAACGGGCTACCCACGCCAGGCCCCCGAGGACGAGGCCCCCGACGACCGGTCTGGCCGGGACGGGGAGGCGGCGGAACCCCAGGCGGATGGTGTGGGTGAGGTACGTGAAGGCAGTGGCGATGACCGCCCCGCCGGCGCCCGCAAGCAGCCCGAGGGCGAGGTCGGGGGCCCCCATGGCCCTCACCGGCGGAAAGCGCCACACCGGGGTCAGGCCGGCCCCCGTCGTGAGTACGGAGACGACGTAGCCGCAGAGGGAGCCGGCGGCGGCGGGGATGAGGGCCTCGTAGTACTGCAGGCCCCGGCGGTGGAGGATCTCCAGGGCGAAGATGGCGGAGCCGAGCGGGGCGCCGAAGAGGACGGTGAACCCAGCGGCCATGCCGGTGATCGTGAGCACCCGGGACTCCGGCACCGGCAACCCCATGCGGGCGGCCGCCCAACTGCCGATCGAGCCCGTCGTCTGCACCAGCGGGGCCTCGGGACCGATGGCGCTGCCCGCCCCGATCCCGAGGAGCGACACGGGGATGAGCGACCGGAGGTCGCTGAATCCCGAGCGACCGCCGCTGACATGGATGTTGTCCACGAGGAGCTCGACGTCGCCGGGATTGCCGAGAAGGCGGGTCAGGGCGGCGATCCCGCAGCCGGCCACCGCCAGGACCACCAGGTGCTGCGGCCGCGACCAGGCGTCCGGGCCGAGGAGGGCACCGACACCCCGAAGCACAATCACGTAGGCGGCCCCGGCCAGCCCGCCTGCGGTGCCGACCACGGCCACCAGCAGCCAGAACCGCCGCGGTTGCCCATCCGGACGACGCTCGGAAACATATCCTGCCATGATATATTGTTGGCCGCGATGGCATCGGAACGGAAGCTGGAGCCCGCCGACTACCGCCACCTGCTCGAGGTCCGGACCGGTCTGCGCCGTTTCCTGCACTGGAGCGAGGAGCAGGCCCGCTCCGCCGGGCTCACGCCGTCCCAGCACCAGTTGCTCCTCGCGGTGCGCGGCCACCCCGGCGACCGGCCACCCACCATCGGCGACCTGGCGGGCCACCTGCTGCTCGCCCACCACGGTGCGGTGCAACTGGTCGACCGGGCAGCGGCGGCAGGGCTGGTGGGCCGGGAGCGGGACCGTGACGACCACCGCATCGTGCGGGTGACGCTCACGCCGGAGGGGAGCCGCATCCTGGAGTCGCTGACCACCCACCACCTGGACGAGTTGCGCCGTGTGGGCCTGTCCTTCGGTGAGATCGGAGCCGGGATCGGCCCAGGCCAGGTGAGCCAGGGGGGTGGTCGGGATTTGCTACATCCACGGTAGTAAATCCCGCCCACCCCTCAGGCAAGGAGCGGCAGGGGGGTGTACTGCTTCGGGATGACGCCGTCGGCCGGCACCTTCAGCCAGCCCTCGAGCACGGTGGCGTACACCTGGCGGAAGTCGGTCTGGAACTTGAGGTTGGCGTTGGCGTCGAGGTTGCCGAGGTCCGGCGGGTCGCCGTACACCCCGCCCTTCACGCCGGCGCCCGCAAGGAACAGCGGTGCCGCGGTGCCGTGGTCGGTCCCGCCGCTGGCGTTCTCCTGGGGCCGGCGGCCGAACTCGGACCACGTCATGACGCTCACGTCGCTCCCTTTGCCCTGGGCTCCCAGGTCATCGAGCAGGGCCGCGATGCCCGTCGACAGGAGGGCGAGGAGCCTGGCGTGCTGGCCAGCCTGGTCCCGGTGGGTGTCGAAGCCGCCGAGGGTGATGTAGCCCACCCGCATGCCGATGCCGGCCACGATCGCCTCGGCGAGGACCTTCAGCCCGTTGCCGAACGGGCCGGGCGGGTAGGTGGCCTTCGGCTGGTACGCGCCCCCGACCTTGGTCAGCAGCTTGGCTGCCGAGAAGCTGTTCTGCTCCGTCTGGGCCAGCAGCGCCGCATAGGGGGCGGCCTTGGGGTAGGCCCTGTAGATGCGGTCGAGGGTCGCGGCGAGCAGGGCGGTCTGGCCGGGGCTCTCGCCGGCGCCCACCAGGCTGAAGCTCTGCGGCGAGCTCATCGTGGCCACGGGTGCCGAGAGGGCGTTGAGGGCCGGGCTCAGGGCCGTCGTGATGTCGATCCCGGCCAGGGGGTGGCCATCCCTGTCGATGAGCCCGGCGAGGTACCTTCCGAGCCAGCCCTGGCGTTCCTGCGGGTCCATCGTCTCCCAGATGTCCATCGACTGGAAGTGCGACAGGCTGGGATCGGGGTAGCCCACATTGCTGACGACGGCGAGGTCCCCGGCATCCCAGAGCGGCTTGAATGCCGCCAGCCCGGGGTGAAGGCCGAGCGACCCGTTCAGCTTGAACGCGAGGTCCTGCTCCCTGGTGATCAGGGTGGGCCGCAGCGTCGCCAGCTTTGGGTCGGCGAAGGGCACGACGGTGTTGAGCCCGTCGTTGCCGCCTGCCATCTGCACCACGATCAGGACCTTCCCGGAGTCCTGGAAGGTGCCGCCCGCCATCTTCGACGTCGAGGCGGTCCGGACGGTCCGGCTGAACACCGACGGCATCGCCATCCCGACCGAGACCACCGCCACGCTGCCCTTGATGAAGGCCCGCCGGGTGACCTCGGTGGGCTCGGCGCCGCGGGCGCAGATCTCGCAGGTCTCATCTGGGCGTTGGGTGGTCACGACAGCTGGTACTCCGGTGTGGCGGCGACGAGGAAGGCAACCTCCGCCGGTGTGCCGCGGTGGTCGACCAGGGCCTGGCGCGCCGCCGGGGCCACCGAGCCGTCGACCATCATGGCCAACAGGTGATCGACAAGCGCGCTCGTCGTACCGCCCGGGAGCGTGGTACCGGGCAGCGTGTGGACGCGGGCCAGCAGGTAGTGCATCCGGGCCATCCAACTCCCGGTGGACAGCCACGCCGCGCCGGGCGCCCATCCGGCGACGCTCGGCGGGTCGAACAGGCCCTGACCCATGGCGTCGCCGGCGGCGGCGTCGGCGGCGTCGATCGGGTGACCCAACTGGCGGGAGAACCCGGCAATGAGTTCGGCCGGCGACTTCACCAGCGCCCGGTACGCCTTGGGCGAGGAGAAGGCGGGGGAGCGCAGGACCGCCTCCATCATCGCCCCGATGTTGCCGTGGCTCTGGCGGAAGGCATCGACGACGGGGGCCAGGTCCCCGTCGGTGGGGTTCGGGTACACGAAGAAGCTCCACATCCGGCCGGCGAGGTACCTGGGCGTGGCGGGGTTCGCGAGGATGGCCGAGATCACGTCCCCCATGCCGAGCCTCCCCGTGCGGCCGAGGAAGGTCTTGACCTCGTTGTCGTGCACCTGTGGCCGGAAGCTCACCTGGCCCTGCCTGTCCAGGGCCCAACCCGTCAGCGCCCGGGCGGCCGCCCGCACGTCGCTCTCCGTAAAGTTGCCGACGCCCATCGTGAACAGCTCCATGAGCTCCCGGGCGTAGTTCTCGTTGGGGTGGGCCTTACTGCTCCCGGTGCCGTCGAGCCAGCGGAGCATGGCGCCGTCGATGGTGATGCCCGTCAGCAGGTCGGACAGCGAGCCGAGGGCGTGCGTCCGGAGGAACTGGTTCTGCAGGTACATGAGGTCGCCCTGCCCGGTTTTTCGGTAGGAGCTTGTGAGGAGGCCGTGCCAGAAGAGCGTCATCTTCTCGAGCAGCGGGCGACGGGTCAGGGCCATCCGGGTGAGCCACCAGCGGCGGAGGTCGCCGATCTTGGTGACGTCGTAGGCCCCGGCCGCCAGGGTGGCGTCGAGGGCCGTGTCCGAGACGCTCTCGGGGTGGAGCAGCCTATCGATCGTCCGGCTCAAGCCGTCGCCGAGGGCAGCGTTGATGTCGGCCTCCGAGGGGGCGAATCCAGCCCGGCGGAGCAGGTGACCGGCTTGCGCGAGCTGACCGGCGGCCTCCGCCGGCGGCTGCTTACTCAGCCGGAGGGCGACGCCGCCGGCCACGAGGGCCGCACCGCCGGCACCCGCCATCCCCAGCAGCTTCCGGCGGTCGAAGCGGATCTGGGAAACGTTCACCGGTCCAATTGTCGGCCCTTCCGGTGAAGGGAGTGTGAAATGGGAGTGAAGCAGGGGGCGCGCCTAACGCCCGGCGAGGAAGGCGCTGACGCCGTCGGCCAGGGCGGCGGCCATCCGTGCCCGGAAGGCTGGGTCGTCGAGCAGGGCGGCGTCGGTGGGGGACCGCATGTTGGCGGTCTCGACCAGGACCTCGGGGACGTGGTACAGCGTGGGCCAGGGGACGGTCTTCAGGCCGTCCTGCCCGCCGTAGGTCGAGGTGGGCATCGAGGTCTCGCGGGCGATGGCGTGCCGGACGGCAACCGCCAGGCGCCGGTTGGCCTGCGCGAGGGGGTCGTTCAGGGCCGCGGTCCCGGGGGCCGGGGCGGCGTAGAGGATGTAGAAGCCGCGTCCCGCGGGCCACCCGTCCGCATGGATCGAAACGACGGCGTCGGCGCCCGCCCCGTTGGCGAGATCCACCCGCTGGTCGATGCAGGGCCCCCACCCCGCATCGTCGGTCCGGGTCAACAGCACCCGCAACCCGCGTCGGGACAACACGGGTGCCACCAGCTTGGCGACGGAGAGGTTGTAGGCGGACTCGGTGTATCCCGAGGTGCTGGTCGTGCCCGTCGTGTCGCACGGCTTCTGTCCGGTTGGCACGGTGATGCTGCGGCCGATCTCGGCGGTGTGCCGCCAGTTCTGCCCGTTGTGGCCGGGGTCGATGACCACGGTGCGGGTCGTGCCGGGCGTTGGTGGCGCAGAGGGCGTGACGGGTGTCGCGGGCGCCGGGGCCGAGGCGGGCGCCGGCGCGGTGCCGGCCAGTGCGCTCGCCGCGGGCCGGTGGTCGCCGCGAGTGGCAACCACGACCGTCGCGACCGCCAGTAGGGCGGCGACAGCGGCGGCCAGCGACCAGGCCGCCCCTGGCTTCATGGGCCGGGCTTCACGACGTGCCGGAGGCCGGACCGGCGGTGCCGACCGAGGAGTACATCTCGCCGAGCGCGCTCTGGAGGTGGTCCAGCGCCTGGCCCTCGGCGGTGAGGGCAGCGTCAAGCCCGCTGAAGCTGCCGCTGCCGATGGCCGTGACCTCCGCCTGCAGGCCGGCGGCCAGCCCGTCCATCGCACTGCGGATGTGCCCGTCGGCGGTCTTCAGCGAGTCCGGCAGGACCAGGTCGGAGATCTTCTGCCCGGCGGCCGTGAGGGCCGAGATGGCCTGCTCGTCGTCGGCGCGGGCAGCGGCGGCGGTGCTTGCGTTGCCCGACTCCTGGTAGGCGGCCAGGGCGGGGGCGAGCGCGTCCCGGACGCCCCGCATGTAGATGCCGACCTGCTCCTCGACCTGGAGCGCCTTGGCGTCGGTGGCGAGTGCTCCCTGGACGGAGGCGAGCTGCGCCCGCGTGGCCCGGAGCGACGAGCGGACCGACGTCAGCTTCCCGCTGGCACCGGTGTAGGCGATCGCCAGCGCCACGACACCAACCAGCAGCACGGCGATGACCACCAGGCCCGCAACCTGCAGCATCGCCGGCACACCCAGGCGCAAACGAGCCGGCGCGGGCCGAAAGGGTGTGGGCGCGTAGGGGGGCGCGGCGTACTTGGTGGGGCCCCCACCGTACGGCGACCCCCCCGACCACTGCCCCATCGCTGCCTCCCCTTTCGCGGGTACGACATCGTCGCACACGACCGGGCACCCGGGTTTCCTCTCCGGGGGCTGCTACTCCCCCCTGGACCCCCCTGTCACATCGAGGATGTCGTCGAGCTTCAGGATCTCCGCCGTCGTGACGGTGCCGGCGTAGGCAGCCCCGTCGAGGACCGGCAGGAGGTCGACGTCGACCTGCTGCATCAGCACCAGGGCGTCCCGCACGCGCCAGCCGAGCTGGGCCGTGGGAAAGTCCGTCCGCATGAGGGCCGACACCACGGTCGTCGCCCACTCCTCCCTGGGCGTGTCCCGCAGTTCCTCCACCCGGATCATCCCGAGGTAGCGGCCCTCTTCGACCACGGCGACGGCGTGCTCCCGCCGGCCGACGGCGTGCCGGCTGAAGAACTCGTCGAGGGATGTCCCGGGCGGGGTGGTCGGGGCATCCCGCCGGAGCACGCTCGACAGGGGGAGTCGGAAGCGGCGCTCGAGATGGCCGGCCTGCATCGACACCTGGTACGACGATGCGGAGGCCGAGCCCATGAACAACTGGGAGACCACGGCGGCGATCAGTCCCGGGACGATGAAGCCGGGCCGGCCGCTCGCCTCGGCGGCGAACATCACTGCCGCGAGCGGCACCCGGTAGCCGGCGCCGAGAAAGGCCGAAACGCCGACGAGGGGGAAAAAGTTGCTGCCGGACGACGATGTGCGGAACAGGCCCCCGAGGGCCCGACCCGCCAGAGCCCCCTCGATGACCAGTGGGATGAACAGCCCGCTGACCCCGCCGCCCGCGACCGTGAGGACCGTGGCAGCGGCCCGCAACAGCAGCAGGGCCACGACCAGCAGCACGGCGCGGTGGGGGTTGAACGCCCATTCCAGGTTGTCGTAGCCCGGGCCCAGGGTGAGGGCGGACCCGTACAGGGCGTAGGAGAGGGCGGCGAGCCCGCCCAGCCCGGCACCCGCCGCGACGGCCCGCACCCAGGCCTTGACGCGGGTGAGGTGCTTCGCCCAGGCCAGCGCCCGGGTGAAGAAACGGGCCCCGACCCCGCAGGCGACGCCGAGCACGACCGCCCCCGCGAGGTCCCGGAGATCGAACGGCGGGGAGCCGCTGACCGGGATCAGGGGCGCCGTCCCGAAGAAGGACACGAACACGATGTAGCCCGTGGCGGCCGCGATGCCGGCGGGGAGCAGCATGCGGCGGGCGATGTCGTCCTGGTAGGGGACCTCGAGGGCGAACACCAGCCCGGTGGCCGGCGCCCGGAAGATCGCCGCCACGCCGGCGGCCGCCCCGGCCACGAGGAGCACCTTGGCGTCGTCGCGCGAGAACATCCGGCTGAAGCGCGCGTGCAGGACCGACCCCACGCTGGCGCCGAGGTAGATTGACGGGCCTTCGTACCCCCCCGCCCCGCCGAAGCCGAGCGTGGCGATGCTGGCGAGGATCCGCCCGGGCAGCGGCCGCAGGTCGAGGCGCCGCCCGGGCTCGTGGAAGCTCTTCACGTACTCCTCGGCGGTCGCCGGGGAGGCGCCGCGGGCGAGCCACCGCATCGCGCCGGCTGCCAGGAGCAGCCCGACCAGCGGGCCCAGGACCTGCGCGGCGGGAGGCTGGCGACGGAGCCGCTCGAAGAGCTGGTCACGAGCGACCCATTCGAAGCCGGCCACGGCGAGGCCGGTGAGGGCACCGGTGAGCCCGGCCATCAGCAGCACCTGGCGGGTGCGCCGGCCGAGGGCCACAAGTTGGTCCCGCCGGCGCCCCGATCCCTCGGCGAGCGCGCTGGCGAGGCGGTCCCGGGCAGCCCTGGCACTGGAGCCTCTCCCACTGGAGCCTCTCCCACCGCCGGGCTCGGCCGGTGGGCCCACGGCGCTCACGTCTCCCATCCGAGCGACCAGGCCTGGTCGGGGACCTCGCCAGCGGCAGCCCCGAGGTCGTTGAGTGCCTGGACGACGTTGGCCCGGCGAACCGGTGGGACCGCCGCGACGAGGGTGGCGATCTCACGGCGCCGGGCCTGGGTGACGGCGTCGACCGCAGCCCGCCCGGCCGGGGTGATCGTGAGGACGACCTGGCGGCGGTTGGCGTCGTCGGGGCGGCGGCCGACCAGGCCCTTGGCCTCCAGGCGGTCGCACAACCGGGTGACGGACGAGGGAGCCACGCCCAGCTCGGCGGCCAGTTCGGAGGGGAGTTGGGGTCCGCGCGAGGCGAGGACCACCAGCACCCGGTACTGGATCAACGTCACCCCCGAGGGTGTGGCGGCCAGCGACCGCGCCGCCACGGCGACGAGCGCCCGCGAGGCGAGGAGCACCGCGCTGATGAGCGACTCGTCTTCGACCACCGCCTGCCGTGCCAGCCCCCGGCCTTCCGTCCTTGGTGTCCCTCGAACAATTGTTGTTGAGAACAACTGTTGTCCCCAACAAGCGTACTCATCCGCAGAATTCACAGCAAGCCAACAGCAAGCTCAAAGGCAACCCTGGGCCCGCCACCCCACACTCAGGTAGGCAAGCAGAGGCGGAGTTCCCGCCCGACAGGCAACCTTCGAGTACCAAGGAGAACATTCATGGACAGCTACCCGCCGGGTCCCGAGCAGGACCCCACGCCGCAGCCGGTGCCTGCCCCCGCCTGGGCTGCCGGCGGCTACGGCCCCTATGGCTCGTACGGCCCCGTTGGCTCGTACGGCCCCGTTGGCCCGCATGGCCCCGTCGGCCCGCATGGCCCCGTCGGCCCGTACAACGCCGAGGGCCCGTACGGCCCCATCCAGCCGCCGGCAGGGCCGAAGCGGAACCCCTTGGCCGTCGTCGCGGTCGTGGCGGCAGTCTTCGTTTCGTCAGTGTTCGGGTTCGGCCTGGCTTCCCGGCTCCACGCGGGGTCCGTGGCCGTCCCCTCGACCGCGGGTTCGTCCGCCGTCTCCGGATCCGACGCCTCGACGGCTGCGGGGGCTGCCACGTCGTCGGAGGCCTCGGCCGTCGCGGCGAAGGTCAACCCTGGGATCGTCGACATCAACAGCGTGCTCGGCTACCAGAACGGGTCGGCCGCGGGGACGGGGATGGTCCTGACGTCCTCGGGGGAGATCCTGACGAACAACCATGTCGTCGCTGGCGCCACCAGCATCAGGGTCACCGTTGTCACGACGGGCCGGACGTACGCGGCGAAGCTCGTCGGCACCGACCCCGCCGACGATGTGGCGGTCCTGCAGATCCAGGGGGCGTCCGGCCTCAAGACCATCAACACCGGCGACTCCTCGAGGGTGTCCGTGGGGACCGCCGTTGTCGCGCTCGGCAATGCCCTCGGGGCGGGTGGCACGCCCAGTGCCGTCGACGGCACCATCACCGCCCTGAACCAGACCATCACCGCCGGGGATGCCAGTGGTGGCGGCGCCGAGCAGCTCTCCGGCCTGATCGAGACCAATGCGGCCCTGCAGCCCGGCGACTCGGGCGGCCCGCTGGCCACGACGGACGGCAAGGTCATCGGCATGGACACGGCGGCGTCCGCCAACTACCGGTTCCAGGCCGCCAACGGCGTCTCCTTCGCCATCCCGATCAACACGGCCCTGTCGATCGCCAAGCAGATCGAGTCGGGCACGGCCCCCAGCGGCGGCACTATCGGCACCACGGGCTTCCTGGGGGTCCAGGTCGCCACGAACCAGCAGGGCGCCGTCGTCGCGGGTGTCGAGCCGAACACCCCGGCCGAAGCGGCCGGGATCGCCGCCGGCGACACCATCACGACGGTGAACGGGACGAGCGTCGGCTCAGCCTCGGCGCTCACCACCATCCTGGCGGGACACCACCCCGGCGACAAGGTCACCGTCGGCTGGGTGGACGCCGCCGGGCAGGCCCACTCGGCGATGGTGACGCTGGGCACGGCTCCGGCGGCCTGACCGTCGCACCCCTATTGCGCATCCAGCCAGTCGGCGAGGTCGCGGTAGCTCACACACCGCACCTCCGGCCGGCGGCAGACGTCGTCGGCAAAGCGGGTCAGGGCGTTCTGGTAGGCGCCGTCATTCCATCGGGTGAAGTGGGCACCGATGCTGATGGGGGCACGGTTCGATTGGTAGGCCCGGTCGAAGTAGCCCATGAACGTGGCGTATGCCTGGGCCTCGATCTCCGGCTCCTTCGAGGGCACCACGTCCCTGGCCCTCGACTGGTTGACGTAGAGGTTGTAGTCCATCGACAGGACATGGACCTTGCGGCCCGCGAGGGGGACCGAGGCGAGGGGGAAGCTCCAGATCCCGTCCTTGCGCTCCGGCCACAGTCCCTCGCGCGCCGACTGGCTGGCGTCGTACCGGAACCCGTGCTGGGCCAGGACCGGGTAGAGGGTGTCGAAGCGTCCCTCGAGGCAGGGGGTGCGGGTGCCCACCACCTGGGGCGGTCCCAACGGGAGCGCGGCGGGAGGGGTCAGCGCGTTGTCGGCGCTGACGTTGGCGAGCAGCGCCGAGAACTGGTCGATCTCGGTCGCCCAGTCGGCCGCGGTCCACGACCCGACGCTGGCGGGCCTGGGCGCGCAGAAGTGCCCGTTGAAGTGGCTTGCGATCTCGTTGCCCTCCCGGTACCCGGCGGCGACCTGGCCGAGGAGGTCCCGGAGGTAGACGGCGGGGTCGTCGCCGATCGGGGTCGGCAGGTTGCCGATGTCCGAGACGCCGGCAGCGTGGCGGGGGCCGTGGTACGTGGCGGCGTGGGCGGGGGTCAGCAGGTAGACCCCACTGAGGAAGAAGGTGAAGTGGGCGTGGTCACGGATCGCAACCTCACGCCAGTGCTGCCAGAGGTCGACCGACCCCGCCCCGTCGAAGGACAGGACGACGAACTGCGGCGGGCGGCCCGCGGGGGTGACGCCGATCGATCCGGCCTCCGGGACGGCCGGGGGCTGCAGCGTGACGGTGACGGCGGAGGTCTGCACGGCATCGGTCGTGGCCGCCTCGGACTCGGTTGCGGCGGCCGGCGAGTCCCTGCCCACGACGACGGACGGTGCGAGCAGGACACAAGCAAGCCCCAGGACTGCCAGCACCGCGAGCAGCCACAGCCCGCGGGTGGGGGGACGGTTCGGGGTGACGGGCGGCATGGTCGAGGACGCCTCTTCCGACGTGCTGGGCTGGGTGGGGTTCTGGTCGATCCTATGCAACTTCAAGGACGCTCCTGGGGCCCGCCCGGTTGCGGTCGGTTGCCCGACGGGGGCCCATGGGCGGCCGGCATGCGGTACAACGAGACCTCAGCCGTCAGGCACGGCTCTCGGGCAGGGGTCCAGCGCCCGGACGAATGGCTCCGACATCGTCTGTTTGCATCATGGGCCCGCTCTCCGCTCCTCCGATACTTCAGGTGAGAACCCTCCGTGGGGCAGACCCGAGCCGGTGGTCCTGCGGGGTGAGCGCGTGGTCATACGGGAGGTACGCGCCCATGCCGCAGAGCCTCAGGCTGGTGCCGGGCATCATCTTTGAGTATAAAACGCTGTGCTACGACGGTTTATACTCAAAGAACGTCCGCACCCCCCGCGTCGCCCTGACAATTCCGTCCTTCACATTCCGTTCCATCGAGCACTGGGACGGCGAGGAGTGGTCGGTGGTCGAGGGCCCGCACCTCACCGAGGCAAATCCGCCGGGGGGTGGACCTGAGCCCCTAGGCTCTCCCTGTGCGACGCTCCCTGCTGGCCCGGTTCGTCGCCGTCCTTGCCGTCGCGGCCCTCCCGGCCGGTTCGGGCGTGGCGGCAGGTGCCCGGCGGCCGGCCACGCCGGCGCCCGCAGCCGCACCCGTCGCAGGGGCCCCTGCGAGGCCGACGACGTCGCAGCCCGCAGCCGCGCCCCTCAGCTTCACGATCGAGGCCACCGGCGACATGCTGGTGCACTCGCCGGTGTGGCAGAGGGCCCGGTCGTATGGCGCCACAAACGGCATGGCCTACGACTTCGGGCCGATGCTGGCCAAGATCAAGCCCTTGATCTCGGCCGCCGACCTGGCGATCTGCCACATCGAGACGCCCATGTCGCCGGACGACGCCCACCTCAGCGGCTACCCGCTCTTCAACTCACCGCACGAGCTGGCGACTGCCATCGCCGATGCCGGCTACGACGGCTGCTCCACGGCCTCGAACCACTCCGTGGACCAGGGCGCCGCCGGCGTCAACGCGACCCTCGTCGCTCTCGACCGTGCGGGACTCCAGCACGCGGGGACCGCCCGGAGTGCCGCCGAGGCCGCCCACGTCGAACTGCATGACGTGCGTGGGGTCGAGATCGCCCACCTTTCCTACACCTACGGCACCAACGGCAACACGGTCGCGGCAGGCATGCCCTGGATCGTCAACGTCACCAGCGTCCCCCGGATCCTTGCCGACGCCCACCAGGCGAGGTTGGCAGGGGCTAGCTTCGTGGTCGTGAGCATGCACTGGGGATCCGAGTACCAGACGTCGCCCACCGCCGAGCAGCGGTCCCAGGCGGCGGCCCTGCTGGCCTCGCCGGATGTCGACCTGATCCTGGGGGACCACGTCCACGTGCTGCAGCCTGTCGAGCGGATCGGGGGCAAGTACGTGATCTACGGCCTCGGGAACGTGTTCTCCAACCAGTCGCCCGCCGCTGGGCTCCCTGTCAACACCCAGGACGGTGCGATCCTCAAGATCCACGTCACGCAGCAGGGGAGCGCGCTGGTGGCCGACACGGTCACCTTCATCCCGACGTTCTGCCAGATCGGTCCGTACCTGGTGTGGCCGGTCGCCGAGGCGTTGAACGACCCCACCACCCCCGCCACCCTCCGGCCCCAGCTCCTTGCGTCCTGGCGCCGGACCGTCACCGCGGAGCGTTCCCTGCCGGGCCACGCCGCCGACGCCACGCCGGACACGCTTCCGGCCGCCTGAGCCCGGCCCGGCTCAGGGCTTGAAGGGCTGGGCCTTCCAGGTCACCCCGGCGTCGGAGGAAACCAGCAGCTCGGGGTTCGGCATCGACGGGAGGACGGCGACGCCGTGGGATGGATCGGTGAACCCGAGGTCCGTGATCGGGGCGCCGGCCTCGGAGTCGGTGAAGACGGTCGTCCAGGTCCTGCCGCCGTCGCTCGTCCGGTAGAAGTACCAGGCTCCACTCACGGCAGCCACGATGAACGTGTGGGTCGATGCCGCGCCCAGGCCCGCCACCTGCCCGCCGCGCGGCGCCGTGCCAGCGGTGGACCAGGTGCGGCCTCCGTCGTGCGAGAGCAGGAGCGTCTTGGTGGAGGACCCGGCCCCCGGGTCGCCGGCGCAGACGGCGACGACGTCGTTGTCGCCCGCGGCTGCCAGGGCGGCGAGGCTCCCGACGTTGCAGGGTTCTCCCCGCTTGTCGAGGCCCCCGGCTGCCAGGGCGAGGATGGTGCCATCAGGGGTTGCCGTGAATCCCACCTTGCCGTGCAGGCTGATCCCGGCGCTTGTCACGACGGCGTCGGGCCCGACGGGCTTGAAGTCGTCGGTGGCCACCGGGGCGGCGTAGACGGTGGCTGAGACGCCGTCCGTTGCCCCGCCCTGGCTCGGGCCCACGAGGCTCCAGACGGTGCCGGCCGCCGCTTCGAGGGTGGTGACGGGGCCCCCGAGTGCGGTGACCTGGTGCCAGCTGGTCCCGCCGTCGTGGGTGGCCCAGACCTCCGGGCCGAAGAGCCACCCGTCGTTGGCGTTGGCGAAGCGGACCCGGGAGACGCCGGAGCTGTCCGGGTTGATGAGGGGACCTGGCACGAGGATCGAATGCCAGGTCGCCCCACTGTCACGTGACCGGGCGAGCGTGCTGCAACGCCCGGCCCCGCACGGGCTGGTGCCGAGGACCCACTCGACCCGCAACGAGATCCGGGTGACCGAGGCGGGGACGAAGCCCGCGGGCAGGGGAGCGTCCGGCGGGCCGGACGTGAGTGAGGCGGTGGACGCCTCCGGGCCGGCGGAGCCCGGCCCGCCGTTGACGTTGACATGGGAAATCCGGGTCACGTACCGCACGACCAGGAACGGCAGCAGCACCGCCATCGCCGCGGTCGCCACCACGAGCCACAGCCGCTGCCGGCGGGCCGGCGGCCCGGGTGCAGGCGGCGCCAGGAGGTCCTCCCACTCGGGCTGGTTGGGGACGATGCCGTCGGCCCGCTGGTGGAGGGCCTGTCGCAGGAGATCCTCGAGGTCGGCGCTCATGCTTCGACGATCACCTCCCGCAGCTTCGCCAGCCCCCGGTGGATCAGGGACTTCACGGTGCCCTCCCGGCAGCCGAGGATCGAGGCGATCTCGCTGCCGGGCAGGTCGGCGTAGTAGCGAAGAACGAGGGCCGCCCGCTGGCGCTCGGGGAGGACCCCGAGGGCGTCGAGCAGCTCCCGGGCCCCCAGCTCGGACGCCACGCCCGGCGTGGCCCGGAGATGGTCCCGCTCCCGGCGCTGGCGGCGCATGACCGAACGGCAGCCGTTGACCACGGAGCGGTGCAGATACCCGGCAGGGTCGTCCAGCGTCTCGAAGCGGGGCTGCAGGCGCAGGAAGCAGTCCTGCACGACCTCCTCCGCGATGTGCTGGGAGCCCAACAGCAGCGTGCCGAGGCGAACCATGGGCGCGTAGCGCTCGCGGTAGAGGCTGCTCAGGTTCCCCGCACGTTGCTGCACGACTCCAATCTGCACATCTGACCGACGCCCGACAAGTCCGGCGGGTTCCAACCGCTGCGGACCGCCCGGCGGGCGCGCGTCAGGAGGTGAGGCTTTTGCCGGAGTCCGCCTCGAAGAGATACAAGCGGGCAGGATCGAACCACAGCTCCCGGACCTCCCCGGGGCGCGCCTTGGTCTGGGGATCGAGGCGGGCCACCATGTGCTCCGTCGCAGCATGGGGCAGCTCGTCGAGGCCCGTCTTGCCGGCCACGTCGCCGAGTTCGGCAACCTGCTTGTCGTCGCCCACCGTGAAGTAGACGTAGACCTCCGAACCCAGCGACTCGACCAGCTCGATGTTCGCCTTGAAGCGCACCCCGCCCACGGTCGGCTCGAGGCATTCGGAGTCCTCGAAGTGCTCGGGGCGAATGCCGGCGACCAGCTTGGCCGGGGCGTCCTTCACCTTGTCGGCCAGTTCGGCCGGGAGGTCCATGTCCCCGAGCCGCGTGTGCAGCCGGCCACCCGCAAGCTCTGCGGGCATGAAGTTCATCGCCGGCGACCCGATGAACCCGGCCACGAAGAGGTTGAGCGGCCGGGCGTAGAGGTTGGCCGGCGTATCGACCTGCTGGATCGTGCCCTTGCGCAGGACCGTCACCCGGTCGCCAAGGGTCATGGCCTCGACCTGGTCGTGGGTGACGTAGACCATCGTCGTGGCCAGGCGGCGCTGCAGGCGGGCGACCTCGGTCCGCATGGCGATGCGCAGCTGGGCGTCCAGGTTGGAAAGGGGCTCGTCCATGAGGAAGGCCTTCGGCTGGCGGACGATGGCCCGGCCCATGGCGACCCGCTGCCGCTGGCCGCCCGACAGGTTGGCCGGTTTGCGGCCGAGGTGCTCGGTGAGGTCGAGGACCTTGGCGGCTTCCTGGACCCGCTGCTCGATGGTCGCGGGATCGACTTTGGCGAGCTTGAGCGGGAACGCCATGTTCTCCCGCACCGTCATGTGGGGGTAGAGGGCGTAGTTCTGGAACACCATGGCGATGTCGCGCTCCCGGGGCGGCTTGTCGTTCACGACCTCACCCCCGATTCGCAACTCGCCGTCGCTGATGTCCTCGAGGCCGGCGATCATCCTGAGCGCCGTCGACTTCCCGCAACCGGAGGGGCCGACGAAGATCATGAACTCTCCGTCGGCGATCTCGAGCGTGAAGTCCCGGACCGCCTCCGTACCGTCGGGGTAGCGCTTCGTGACGCCCTTGAGACTGATCTCGGCCACCGTATTTCCTCCTATCTATCCCTGCAGGGCGCCCCTACCCCTTCACGGCTCCGGCGGTAAGGCCTGCGACGATGCGGCGCTGGAACATCAGCACGAGGAGCACGATGGGGATCGTCACCACGACCGCGGCGGCGGCGATCGACCCGGTCGGCTGCTCGAACTGCGAGCTGCCGGTGAAGAACGCCAGGGCTGCGGGGACGGTGCGGGCCGCGTCCGTGGACGTGAGCGAGATGGCGAACAGGAACTCGTTCCAGGCGAAGATGAAGACGAGGATCGCGGTCGTGAACACGCCGGGGGCCGCCAGCGGGGCGATGACCTTGGTGAACGCCTGGAGCGGGGTGGCCCCGTCCATCTGGGCCGCCTGTTCGAGCTCCCAGGGGATCTCCCGGAAGAAGGCGGACAGGGTGTAGATCGCCAGGGGCAGCGAGAAGGTCAGGTAGGGCAGGATCAGCCCCGGCCAGGTGTCGTAGAGGTGCAGCTTCAGCCACAGGTTGAAGATCGGGCTGACCAGCGAGATCAGCGGGAAGATCGCCACGACCAGGGAGGCCCCGACCAGCAGGCGCTTGCCCGGGAAGTCCAGGCGGGCCACGGCGTAGGCGGCCATGGCGGCCAGGATCACCGAGACGGCAGTCGTGATGACGGCGATGCCGATCGAGTTGAAGAACGAGCGCGTGAACAGCGTGGTCCGGAAGATCCCCGAATAGTTGACGAAGCTCGGGTGCCGGGGCCAGAAGGTGCCGTCGGTGAGCGTTGCGGGCGTCTTGAGCGACAACGAGACGATCCACAGCACCGGCACCAAGGCGAGCGAGATGACGACGACGTCGGTCAGCCCCCAGAGGGCCCGCTTCTGGCCGCTGGCGCTCACCGCCGGGTGTCCATGCCGGGGGCGGCCGCGCCGAAGCCCTTGATGAAGCCGAAGCCGATGACGGCGATGATGAGGAAGATCAGCACGGAGATCGCCGAGCCAATGCCCAGGTTCAGGCCGACGAAGAGCTGGTCGTAGCCGAGGATCGAGACCGACTGGGTGGAGTTGGACCCCTGGGTCAGCACGAAGATGTTGTCGAAGATCCGGAACGCGTCCATGACCCGGAACAGGATCGCCACGAGGATCGCCGGCTTCATCACCGGCAGGATGACGTTCGTAAAGCGCTGCCAGGCACCGGCCCCGTCGATGCGGGCCGCTTCGAGCAGGTCGTTCGACACCAAGGCGAGGCCGGCGAGGAGAAGCAGGGACATGAAGGGCGTGGTCTTCCAGACCTCGGCCAGGATGATGATGGCGAGCGACGACGCGTGGGACGTCAACGGGTCGCCGGTGAGGTGCAGCCAACTTGGGAGGTAGCCGAGGTTCGGGGTCCAGGCGAACCGCCAGGAGAACGCAGCGACGACGGTGATGATCCCGTAGGGGATCAACACGGCGGTGCGCACGGCGGTCTTGCCGATGAGCGCCCGATGCATGACGAGGGCGATGACCATGCCGAACACGAGCTCGAGCGCGACGCTGACGATAGTGATGATGAGGGTGTTGGCCACCGCCTGCCACCACAGTCCGGAGCGCAGCACCGTGGCGTAGTTGGCCAGCCCGACGAACGCGGACTGGGCTGGGAAGCGCAGGTCGGCGCGGCGCAGCGATAGCCAGACGGCGTAGAGGATCGGGTAGGCCGTGACGGCGAGCATGACCACCACCGCGGGGGCGCAGAGCCAGTAGGCGAGACGGCGCTCGGCCTTCGCCCGCCGGGTCGCATGCCGCGGGGCCGGCGTGGATGCCGGTCGCAGGGTCTCCGTCGCGCTGGCCACTACGGCACCAGGCCCCGCGACTCGATGGCGTCCTGGAGCCGCTTGCTGAGCACGGTGGGGACCTTCGGGGGATCGATGTGGCTCGGCGGCGACAGCGCGCTCTGGATCTCGAGCGAGACGTTGGTGTACGCCGGGGTCGAGGGACGGATGCTCGCGTTGCGCAGCGTCTCGAGGATGGTGTCGGCGAACGGATACGACGGGCGCAGGGCCGGGTCGGCGTACAGCGCTTCGATCGTCGGGGGGAGGCCGCCCTTGATGGCCGCGTAGCGCTGGTTGCCGGTGTTGCGCAGGCAGGTGGCGGCCTCGAAGGCCTGGTCGGGGTGGCGGGAGAAGGCGCTGATGCCGAGGTTGATGCCGCCGATGGTCACGTGGCTCGTGCCCGTCGCCGTCACCGCCGGCCAGGGTGCCCAGGCCATGTTCTTGGCGATGGCCGGTGCGTTTTTCTGGGCCGACGGGTAGACGAAGGGATAGTTGAGCTCGAAGGCTGCATTGCCGGCCTCGAAGGCCAGCCGGTTCTGGTCCTCCATCTCGTTGGAGAGCGACGGGTCGGCGGCAGGCGACGTCGCGAGGCGGTGCATGATGTCGGCCGCCTGCCGGCTCATGTCGTCAACCGCGACGTTGCCGTTGTCGTCGAGGATGCGCCCGCCGGCGGAGGCGACCAGGCTGTTGAACCACACGACGAGGCCTTCGTACTGGGCACCCTGCACCTCGATCCGGCCGGGCTTGCCCTGCTGGTGCAGTGCGACGGCCTCACTGATCATCTGGTCCCATGTGGTCGGGGGCGTCGGCACGAGGTCCTTGCGGTACCAGAGGAGCTGCGTGTTGCTGTTGAAGGGGATGGCGTAGAGGGTCTGCTTCCATGTGGCCGTCTGGAGGGCGGCGGCGAGGGTGCCGGTGGAGACCTGGGCCTTGATGTCGTCGGGCACCGGCTTGACCCAGCCCGCCTCGGCGAACTCGGGTGCCCAGACGACGTCCATCCCCATGATGTCGATGCTCGGGTCGTGGGCCGCAAGCCGGCGGACGAGCTGCTGGCGCTGCCCGTCGGCGTTGGACGGCAGCAGGGCGAGGCGGATGCTGTAGCGACCCTGGGCGGCCTGGGTGCAGACGCCGGCCGCATGCACGAAGGCGCCGCCGGGCTCGTTGAAGATGTAGAAGGTCACGACGTTGCTGGCGGCCTGCGACGCCGTGCACGCTGGGATGGCGAGGAGCAGCAGACTCATGGCGAGCCGTCCCACAGCCTTCCTCAAGCGTTGCTCCGGCATGGTTCTGCGGGAAGTTCTTTCCAAGTCTCGAACATTTCAAGCACGTTTCGAGCCTGGAATCCAGGTCATGCCGCGCCGGAGCGGGCGGCTCGCATGGTTTGTAACCGGGCGTAGGCCGTGATCTGCGGGCCTGTTCGGGTTCTCGCGATCTAGGCCGTCACGTCGCGCCGCGCGAAGAGCACCGCGCCCACCGCGGCGGCGAGAGCTGCGTAGGCCTGCAGGCTGATGAAGTTGTCGCCCCTCCCGTTGGTGGCATTGCTGGCCCGCGAGAAGACGAGGACGGTGAACAGACCGGAGACGGCGGTGAGCGACAGGTAGGTCGACAGGATCAGCGTCCTGCGACGGAGCTTCACCCACTCGCTGCGGAAGGCTCGGATCACCGGGCACCTCCGGGGACGTCGCCGGAGCCGGTGAGGGCGAAGAACGCCTCCTCCAGGCGGCGGGGCCGCTCGCTCAGGTGCACCAGGGTGATGCCCGAGGCGGCCGCCAGGCGGTTGAGGTCGGCGGCCCAGGCTGCGTCGGCGTCCACGGCGACCGTGCCCGGCGGCTCGTCGACCGCGGGGCGTGCCGCGTGGCCCGCCTGCTCGACGAGGGCGATCAGCCGCGGGGCGTGTTCGGGGTCCTCCGGCCGGGCCAGCAGCTCGGAGGTCTGGCTGGCGAAGAGTTCGTCGACCCCCCCTGGAAGGCAAGGCGGCCGTTGGTCGATCAGGAGGCTGTCAGGCAACAAGCACCGCCCGGGGCCGGAATGTGACGCCGGCCCGGAACATCTTTGAGTAAAATCCGGTGTTATACACTGAGATATACTCACAGTTGTAGACTAGTGCTATGGAGCGTTGGATGGAGGTGGCTGGTCGGCAGCACGGCGTCATCACACGGGCTCAGATGCGCCGGGCCGACATCACGGAGGACTCCATCCGTTGGAAAGGCGAGGCCGGACTCATCGAGGAGGTGCTGCCCAATGTCTTCCGGTTGGGAGGAGCGGCACAGACCTGGGAGCAGCGACTGAGTGCCGCCTGCCTGTGGGGCGGCCCGGACGCGGTGGCCTGCCACAAGTCGGCCGCGGTCCTCTGGGGGCTGGGTGGCTTCGGTCCCGGACCTGTGGAGATCTCCACCCTGAAGCAGAACCGTTTGTCTCTCCCCTTCAAGGTGCACCGCAGCGCGGTCAGCCCCGCGTTCACCACCAGGAAGCTCGGCATCCCCGTCACGAACGGCTTCCGGACCGTGCGGGACCTGGTCTTCATCCTCGAGGGGGATCATTCGACGAGGCCCTGCTCAAGGGACTCATCTCGATCGACGCGATGCGCCGGATGGTCGAGCGGGAGACCGGGCACGGCCGGAGGGGGATCAGGGCGCTCCGTAGGCTCCTCGACGAGCGTGACCCGAACTACCAGGCGTCTGCCTCCGAGCTCCAACGTTTGGTCCGCAAGGTGCTGATCGCCGGCGGGATGTCCGACTTCGTGGAGGAGTACGTTGTGCTCGACGAGGACGGCAACTTCATAGCCCGGGGGGATTTCGGTTTCGTGGAGGACTGGACCATCGTCGAGGCCGAGGGCCGGGCCAACCACACTTCGAAGCTTGACTTTCGGCGTGACCTCGAGCGGCGCAACCGGCTGACGGCGGCGGGGTGGGCGACGGTCCACACGACCTGGGACCAGGTCAGGAACCGGCGCGAGGAATTCCTGGAGGCGGTGAGGAAGACCCGGGAGCGTCAGCGCCGGTTGCGGGCATAGGCGAGTCGGTGCCGCGCCAGTCGAGGCACACGATCGTGGCGTCGTCCCGGAGATGCGTGGCACGGTAGCTCCGGGTCGAACCGCACGCACGCGACGCCCCGGTCGTTCACCCGGTACGCCAGCGGCGAGCCGGCATTCACCACGGCGAGCTTGCCGGTGGCAAGATCGGCTTCGAGGGCCCGTTACGAACTGCTCGCCGGCGAACTGCGCGTGCAGCGTCTGGTCGGCCCGCACCGCCTGGGCCTCGATCGGTGCGCCGGAGCGGCGCTCGTTGCGGAGGGTGTTGACGGCCAACGTGGTGAGCAGGGAGGCATGGAGCCCGTGTCCCATGGCGTCGGTCACGGCGACCTGGAGGGACCCGGCCTGGACTGCGTAGTCGAACATGTCGCCCCCGACCTCGTAGGCGGGGACCAACTGGCGGGCGATCGAGAACGCGGGGCCGTCGAAGCCGCGGATCGGCTGGAGCGCCCACTGCAGCAGCGCCATGGGTTCCCGCCGGCGGGCGCGCTCCAGGACGTCGCTGAGCGGCAGGGCGGTCTTGAGGACGTAGGCCGTGCAGGTGCCGAGCGTCCGCAGGGCGTGCAGGAACCCCGGCTCCTCGGACTCGGGCGGCAGGTCGAGCTCCAGCACGCCGAGGCGTTCGGCCCGCAGGCTGATGGGGATCGACACCCGCACCCTCTCGGGCCTCGCCACGCGCAGGACCTTCTGGCTCCGGAAGACGGTCCCGGCATCCGTGCCTTCGACCGGCTGGCCGGGCCGGGACGGGGACGTGCCGTCGGGCAGCGGCGTCAGCGTGTTGAGGTCGTAGTCGACGAGCAGGACCGACGTCGAGCGGCTCCCGATCGCGTCCGCGAGGAAGCCGGTCAGGACGCCCAAGGTGTCCGAGGGTGGAGCACTGTCGAGGGCCGCGAGGAGCTGCCCGATGAGATCCGTGGGGTCCATTGGGCCTCCCTGCCGGCCTTGGCACGATCCCCCCTTATACACGAAGGTCCGGAAAAACCGTCGCAGTCCCCGTCCCTGGGGCAGAATCAATCCGTGCAGCTCGACGTCACCTCCCCCCCGAAACGCTCCGCTGTGAGCGTCGCGAGCCGGGGCCGTCCGGCAGCGGTCGAGGCGTCGATCACCAACCCTCCCGAGGTCCTCGCCGCAGTCGACATCGGCACCAACTCGCTCCACCTGGTCGTGGCCAGGGTGAAGGGGTTGCAGGGCTTCGAGGTCCTCGAGCGCGAGAAGGAGATGGTGCGCCTCGGATCGGGGGGCGGGGACATGAAGCACCTCGACGAGGGGGCGATGGAGCGCGGGATCGCCACCCTGGCCCGGTTCCGGGAGGTGGCGGACGTCCACGGGGCTCGGGTCGCGGCCGTCGCCACGAGCGCGGTGCGCGAGGCCGAGAACAGAGCTGTGTTCCTGCGGCGCGCCAACGTGGAGGCGGGCATCAGCGTCGAGATCATCTCGGGCGTCGAGGAGGCTCGGCTCATCCACCTCGGGGTCCTGCAGGCGGTGCCGGTGTTCGACCAGCGCCTGCTGCTCTGTGACATCGGCGGCGGGTCCACCGAGTTGCTCGTCGGGCTCAAGGGCGAGACCCTGGCCGCCCGCAGCATGAAGCTCGGCTCCCACCGCCTCACCCAGCGCTTCTTCGATGCGAACAAGCTGCAGCCCGGCGCGGTGGAGTCGTGCCGGCGCCACGTGCGGGCGACGCTCTCGTCGTTCTCCCGGGACGCCCGGCGGCACGGCTACGACGTCGCCGTCGGCTCGGCCGGGACGATCGGGGCGGTGTGCTCGATGGTCGTTGCCCGCCGCGACGAGGTCGCCCCGCGGAACTGGAACAACTTCCAGTTCACCCGCCAGGACCTCGCCACGGTGGTCAAATCGCTGGTGAAGGCCCCGACGGTCGGGGCCAGGGCGAAGCTACCGGGCCTCGACCCCGGCCGGGCCGACATCATCCTCGCCGGGGCGCTCATCCTCGAACAGGTCTTCGAGGAGTTCGGGATCGAGGCGATGACCTACTCCGACTACGCCCTGCGCGAGGGCGTCCTGCTCGACGCCTGGCAGCGCCGGCACGGTGGCTCCCTCCACCACCTGTCCAACCTCCGCCGGAGCAGCGTCGTGCATCTCGGAGCGCTCATGGACGAGGATCCCGACCATTCGGCCCACGTGGCCAGCCTCGCCCTCGATCTGTTCGACGAGACGGCGGAATTCCATGGGCTCGGCGACGATGCCCGCGAGTACCTGGAGGCGGCCGCCCTGCTCTCCAACGTCGGGCTCTTCCTGTCGCACGCCGGCCACCACCGCCACAGCTACTACGTGATCCGCAACAGCGACCTGCTCACCGGGTTCACCGACCGGGAGATCGAGTTGATCGCCCTCATCGCCCGGTACCACCGCAAGGGTCTGCCCAGGGCGGCACACCCCGAGTTCGCCGTCCTGCCCAAGGGCGACCAGCGGCTGATCCGGTGCTGTGCCGGCCTGCTGCGGATCTGCATCGGGCTCGACCGGACACACGCGGCACGCGTCGGCGCCGTCGAAGTCGAGTACACCGGCGAAGGGCTGACGGTCGTCGCCATGCCCCGCGAGGGCGCCGACATCGGGTTGGAGGTCTTCTCGGCCGCCCAGCGCACCGACCTGCTGTCCGAGGCGCTCGAGCTGCAGGTGGACGTGGTCGAGGCCACGTGACCCGGCAGGTGCTTCTTTCCCCAAGCGGACCTGGGGGGCGGGATCGTCATTGGGGCGATCGGCGTCGACGCGGTCGGGCACTGTCACCGCCCGCGCGAGGTGGCCCTCGCGTCGCTCCCGCTCCTGCTCGCCGGCCACCAGATCGTCGAGGCCTTCGTGTGGTGGGGTCTTGAGGGCCACGTCAACCCGGGCGTGGGCCGGGACGCCGTGTGGGCCTACCTCGTGTTCGCCTTCGGCATCCTCCCGGTGCTGGTGCCGGGGGTGGTCATGGCGATCGAGCCCGATCGCCGCCGGCGGTGGGTGATGGCTCCCTTCCTCGCCTTGGGGGTCGGCGTGGCGGCGGTGCTGCTCTGGTCCATGGCCCGGGGACCGGTTGGGACGGCGCTGGGCGCCCACCACATCGACTACAAGCTGAATGTGCCCGCGGGCACGGTCGTCGTCGGGCTGTACGTCCTCGCCACCTGCGGCTCGCTGTTGGCCTCCACCTACCGCCATGTCCGGATCTTCGGGGCCGTCAACCTGGCCGCCGCGATCGTACTGGCGCGGCTGGCGACGAGCGGGTTCGCATCCCTCTGGTGTGCCTGGGCAGCGGTCGCCGCCGGCGCCATCACGCTGCACCTGACCTGGCCCGTGCGCGCATCGGGGGGTCGGGCCGGCGCCCGTGGGCATCGACGCGCCGGGTTAGTTACCCAGCGTCGTCGGACGGCGGCTCCGTGTCCGGCGCCGGAGGGGCCGCCTCAGGGCGGAGTTCGGGCTCGCCGTTGGGCTGCACGCCCGTCCCCTCCTGGGGCCGGTCGCCGCTGCCGGGCGTGTCGGTGGTTTGGTCATCGCCGTTGCCGCTCAATCAGGTCCCTCCCGCTCGTTGGTCGGGGGCCGATTACCCGGGCTGGAAGGTTGTGCAAACCGAGACCGGCGGCTACCAGGCGACCGGGATCTCTCCGGGGCGCCCGGGTGTGCGCTCGGCCCTCGCCCGCAGGTGCTCGATGGGGGCCTCGAGGCGAAGCGAGGGGAAGCGCTGGAGGAGGCGGGCAAACAGGAGTTGCACCTCCATCCGGGCCACCGAGGCACCGAGGCAGAAGTGCAGCCCGTGGCTGAAGGCCAGGTGCGGGTTCTCCCGGCGGGCGACGTCGAAGTGGGCCGGATGGCGGAACACGCGGTCGTCCTCGTTGGCGTCCTGGAGGGCGAACATCACCATGTCCCCGGCGCTCATGGCGGCGCCGTCCACCTCGATGTCGACGACGGCGAACCGGGGGAGACCGCCCCGGCGGGCGGCCCGCGGCTTGTCCAGCGGGTTGGCGAAGCGCAGGATCTCCTCCACCGCGGTCGCGGCGAGGCCGGGATTGCGCTGCAGCGCCTCCCGTTCGGTGGCATGCGTGAGCAGGAGGAGCGCGCCGCGGTCGATGACCGCCACGGTGGACCCGTGCCCGGCGAAGAGCAGGCCGGAGGCGAGGTGAGCGATGCCGTCGTCGCTGATCGCGGGGTCGTCGGCTCCGGCCGCCAGCATGTCGGAGATCACGTCCTCGCCGGGGGCCAGGTGCTTGCGCTCGATCGTGGCCCCCAGGCAGCGCCACAGCGACTGGAGGCCGGCCCTCGACCGGGCCGGGTGTTCCATGTGGGTCGCGTCCTCGGACCAGCGGAGGAAGTCAGCACGGTCGGGCTCCGAGATGCCGAGCAGCTCGCACATGACGAGGCCCGGAAGCGGGAAGGAGACCGCGGCGTGGAAGTCGGCGGGGGAGCCGGCGGTCTCCATCCGGTCGAGGACCTGGGCGACGATGGCGTCGATGCGGGGCCGGAGGCTCTCCATCCGGCGGGCGGAGAAGGACTTGGTGAGCAGCCGTCGCATCCGGAGGTGGTCCCGGCGCTCGGACTCGGGGTCGCCCATCGGGCCGCCGAAGAGGGCCGGCTGGGTCATCCGCACCGGGTGCCTCGGGTCGGCGTGGGAGCGGCTGAGGCGCGGGTCGGCCAGGAGTTCCTTCACGCGCTCGTAGCCGGAAACGAGCCAGGTGGGCTCGCCGGTCGAGCTGGTGAGCCGGTCGACGGAGTCGCGTGCCGTCATGAGCCGCTCAGCGGGGTGGCGACTGGCGGAGCGGCGGGGAGAGTCTCTGGGCTACGACTCGTGCGGGTGGGCGGGCTCGGCCGGCTCGGCTTCGGTGGCCTCGACCGTCTCGTCCTTCCCGTCGCCGTAGAGCCCGACCTGCTCCGCGATGGTGATGGCGAAGCACATCTGGTCCACGTCCAGCTCGCCCTCGAGGTTGTCGAGCCACTCGACGGCGGCAGGTGCCCGCTGCGACAGGTCGAGATCTGCCGACCACTCCTTGGCGGTCCTGGAGGCCGTCATGCTGGCCGCCATCTTGGCCCGCTCCTCGTCGGTCCTCGACGCCCTCACCTCGGACTGGATCGCCGTGATCGAGGTGGGCAGGGCGAACTGATCGACGACCGTCAACTCTCCTGGCGACGTTGTCAGGTGCTGGGCGAGGGCCTCGCGGATCTGGTTGCGGACCTCACCGACGTTGCTGCCCCGGGTCGTCACGCCCGCCGCGGCGATCTCAGCCACCCATTCGTCTCCGTCACGTGCATACACCGCGGTGTAGGTCTCGCTCACGTCAACCAACCTCCCCAGTTCAGGACTGTACGCGCATCAGGATACGGCAAAGCGACGCCCGGAGCCGATCAGGAGGTGACGACGACCTCGACCTGGTAGTGGCCGGCCGAGCCGGTGCAGCTCATGGCCTCCCCGCAGCTCGTCCGGGTGGCGATGACGGTGGCGTGACCCGGCGCCGTGGCGGTGAACGTTGTGGTCGCCGTCCCGCACCCCCCACCGGGGATGCACCCTGGGCTCGGAGAGACGGTCGGCGAGGCGTCCGGCCGCAGGACCGAGGGGGCCGAGCTCGCCTGGAACTCCCAGTACGTGCTGGAGAGCGCCACCCGGAGGTGGTTGCCAACCTTGAGGGTGATGGTCTGGCCGTCGTTGGCGTCGGTGGCGGTCGTGACACCGTTCACGACGGTCGCATGGGACGGGGACCGTGTGGGGGTCGGCGTAGGGCTGCCTGTGGTGGGCACCACGGGCGGTACCAGGGTCAGGCTGGGGCTGGGTGTCGGCGTCGGGCTCGTTGGGGAGGGTGTCGTGGAGCCGACGGAATTGTCCTGCCCGCATGCCGCCAGCAGGACAAGCAGGATCACCCCGCACACACAGAGCCCTCGCACGGACACGTTGCCTCCTCGCCGGTTGACGAACACGTCCTGAGTCAGACGCTCCCACACCCCCCAGGAGTTCCACAACTCATCCAGAACGCCAACGCATCCGCCGTCGGGATTGTGCGAGCATAGGCCCATTGCGGAGTTTGCTCCGCCGGGGGCGCCATCACCGTTGGCCGGAAAGGACAAGAGATGAGCGACGAGACATTCAGCCCGCGCGTCAACACCGACAACCCGGATCCCAGGGTGCCATGCGTGCTCCTGCTGGACACGTCGTCGTCGATGCTCTCCGGGGGAGCGATCAGCGAGCTGAACAAGGGGCTGGAGGTCTTCGCCAAGGACATCCTGGAGGACCCCCTTGCCCGTAAACGCACCGAGGTGATGGTCATTGCCTTCGGGGGCGACGTGCGCGCGGATCCGAGCTTCGTCGAGGCACAGGACTTCCAACCCCCCAAGCTGAGCGCCAGCGGCGTGACGCCGCTCGGGCAGGCGATCCTGGAGGCCCTCTCGGCACTGGACCAGCAGAAGAGCCTCTACCGGGAGGCGGGGCTGGAGTACTACCGCCCGTGGCTGATCGTCATGACCGACGGTGCACCCACCGACGACGCCGGCACCATCGCCAGCGCCTTCTCGGCCCTCGAGGCGGCCCAGAAGCGGCACTCGGTCACGGTCTTCCCGATCGGCATCGGGGAGCTTGCCGACATGGACTTCCTCAACAAGCTCAGCTCCGAACGCCAGGCCGTGCGGCTGCGCGACCTCGGGGCCTTCACCGTGTTCTTCAAGTGGCTGTCGGCAAGCATGACCTCGGTGAGCCAGAGCTCCACGCATGGTGCCGACGACCATGCGGTGGCCAAGAAGAGCGAGACGGTCGGCCAGATCCCGTTGCCCGACGCGACCGGGCCGAAGGGCTGGGCCACGGCGTGATCACCGGTCCCGCCTCCGGGCTGGGAACCTGGGTGCTGGCGGGCGGGACGGCGCTCGGCACGACGCACGCCGAGAGCGGGCTCCCGTGCCAGGACAGCATCGCGACGTGGGTGCGCCCGCCCGGAGGCACGGGTCGTGTGGTGGCCGTCGCAGCCGTCGCCGACGGGGCCGGCTCGGCCCGCCTGTCGCACATCGGCTCGCAGACGGCGGTCGCGGAAGTCGTCCGGATGGCGCAGGCGCTGGGGACGGATCCCGCCGCGCCGGCCGCCGGCCCGGAGCTGGTGCGGGCGCTCTTCACCGGCGCCCGCCGGGCCGTCGAGGGGGCCGCCCCCGCCGCCGGGGCGCTGCGTGACGACCTGGCGACGACACTGATCGTCGCCGTGGTCACCGAGGACGGGTTTGCGGTGGCCGAGGTCGGCGACGGGGTGGTCGCGGTCCGCACGTCCGGAGGCATCGTCGGACCGCTCGCCCCCCAGCGGGGCGAGTTCGCCAACGAGACCACCTTCATCACGACCGGCGGGACGCTGCCCGAGCTGGCGTCGGCGTCCTTCCCGGCCGGGGAGGTCACCGCCTTCGGTCTGTCGAGCGACGGGATGCGCCTGCTCATCACGGCCCACGCGACGGACGGCTCGCCCCATGTGCCGTTCTTCGAGGACGTGTTCGGGGGCGTGGTTTCCGGCCTCGGGAGCGAGGCGCTGGCCCATTTCCTCGAGGCGGCGGACGACCGGACGGGCGACGACAAGTCCCTCGTGATCGGGGTTCTGCTGCCGTGAGCGCGCCGACCGCGCCCACGAGGCTACGCCTGGCGACCGGGATGGCAGTCCGCCTCGTCCTGCCCGAGATCGCCGTGGGCGGCGAAGGGGTGGTCTACGGCGTCGTTCAGCCCCGCGACCACGTGGTCAAGCTCTACCACGCCAAGGTGATCGCGCAGAAGGGCGCCCTCCTGCAGGCCAAGCTCCGGGCGATGGCCCACAACCCCCCGGCCGACCCGACGGCGGGGGAGGGCACCGTCGCCCTCGTCTGGCCGCAGAGCCTGGTCCTGGACGACCGGGGCGCCTTCGCCGGCTTCCTGATGCCCTTCGTCGACCATGTCACGTCGGTCGAGATGCACATGGTCGCCAACCCGGCGGACCGCCGCCATGGCCCCCTGACGCCGCGGTGGGTGGCGGGGTTCACGTGGGAGTACCTGCTCAGGGTGGCGGTCAACCTGTGCCGGGTCACGGAGTCGTTGCACGCGGCCGGCTACGTCGTCGGCGACTTCAACGAGCGCAACGTCCTGGTGCACTCCAATGCCCTGGTGACGATGGTGGACTGCGACTCGATGCAGGTGCCTCGCCCGGACGGGCCGCCCTTCCTCTGCGAGGTCTTCCGGCCGGAGTTCACGGCCCCGGAGCTGCTGCACGTGAACCTCTCCCGCGAGGTCAGGGCGCCGTCGTCGGATCTGTTCCCGCTTGCCATCCACATCTACCAGCTGCTGATGGAGGGTCGCCACCCCTTTGCGGGGATCTGGCACGGCAGGGGAGACAAGCCGGAGCGCCAGGAGCTTGCTGCCAAGGGCCTCTTCGTGCAGATCCACGACACGTCACTCGGTCCGCAGGCCGGAACCCCGCCGTTCGAGATCTTCCCTCCGGAGGTTCGCCACCTGTTCATGCGTGCCTTCGTGGACGGAGCGAGGCACCCGCAGGACCGCCCGACCGCTGCCGAATGGCGGGCGCAGCTCGAGGCGCTGGGGGCGACCCTCGTGACCTGCGGGAGGCACCGGGACCACCGGTATCCCAGCCATCTGGGCGGCTCGTGCCCCTGGTGCGAGCTGGGGAAGGTTGCGTCCGTGGCCACCCTCCCGCCGACGAACCTGTCGGATGCGGCCTCGGTCATGTCCTCGAAACGGCGAAGGGCGGCCCCAGCCCAGCCGGCCCACGCGCCGGTCACCTTCGTCCCGCGGCGGGCTCCTCTTCGGGCTCCTCTTCGGCTGCCCTTGCGCCGCCGCCGGCCCCGGGCCACGATCATCGCCGGCGGCGTCCTCGTGTCGGTCCTTGCCCTCGTGGTCATCGGCGGCGTGTCCCACCGCGGCACCCCGACCGGGGCGCTGACCCCGGACCTCTCCGGTCTGGGCGTGGACAACCACGGCAACATGTACGTGTCGAACTCGGAGCCCAGCGTTGTCCGCAGGATCACGCCGGCCGGGCAGAGCGCCGTCATCGCCGGCAACGGCAAGCGGGGTGACTCGGGTGACGGCGGCCCTGCCACGAAGGCCGAGTTCGACCTCCGCTTCCAGGGGGCCCAGATGGCCGTCGACGCCGCCGGCAACCTCTACCTTCCCGACTGGGCGAACGGCCGTGTCCGGAGGGTCGACCGGGCCGGCATCATCACGACAGTGGCTGGCGGCGCCCGTTCCGGTTTGCCGGGTGACGGCGGCCAGGCCACGAAGGCGGAGTTCGAAAACCCGGGGGCCGTCGCCGTGGACGCCAAGGGGAACCTGTACGTGACCGACGAGGGGATCTCGACGAACGGCGGGAGGGTCCGCAAGATTGACCCGGCCGGCACCATCACGACCATCGCGGGAGGGGGGGATGGGCGGAAGGCCGAGTTCGGCGACGGGAGCCCGGGCACGCAGGCGACCCTCGACCGCCCGGAGGGCCTCGCCGTCGACGCTGCCGCCAACGTGTACGTCGCCGACCAGGGCCACAGGCGCATCCGCAAGATCGACACGGCAGGCATCATCACGACGGTGGCGGGTACCGGCGCCACCGGCGAGAACGGCGACGGGGGACGTGCCCTCGATGCGACGTTCGAGCAGCCGATTGCCGTAGCCGTCGACGCTGCAGGCAATCTCTATGTGGTCGACCTGATCGTCGAAGGCGTCCGCAGGATCGATGCTGCGGGAACCATCACCACGGTCATGGGCCTGCCGTCGACCGGCTCCTTCGGCGATCCGCCCGTCGGGGGGACCCGCCTGAGCTTCCCCTTCGGCATCGCCATCGACCCGGTGGGCAACCTGCTCGTCATGGACGAGGCGGGGGTCAAGCGGCTGGATTCATCCGGCACCGTAACGCCCGTGCCCCTGACGGTGAAGCCGTGACGGGAGCGCCATCCTCGACCTCTTCCTCGGCCGAGGCCGCGCCTTGACGACCTGGATGGGTCCTGCGATTCTCTCACCAGCGGGCATCGACGTCGTTGCCTGCGTCCAGGGCTCCGTGCCCCAAGCCGAAGGAGGCCGGAATGGCAGGAATCTTGGAAATGATTCAGGAGCTGATCACGAAGTTCTTTGGTGGCTCAGCCATGACGGTCATTCGTTCCATGATCGAGAAGATCCTCGACTTCGTCGGGTCGATCTTCGGTCGGCTGTCGCCCTCCGCCCGGTAGGAATTCCTCTCGCAGCAGGTCCATCAGCAGCCCGTCGTGCCAGGTGCCGTCCTGGCCGCGTTCGTAACGTCGCATGATGCCCACCGGACGGAATCCCACTCGCTCATAGGCGCGGATGGCCCGTGCGTTGGCGACCGCCGGGTCGATGGTCAGGCGATGGTGGCCCCGGTCGTCGAAGAGGTGCCGGGCAAGGGTGCGGACCGCGTCGGTGCCGAGGCCCCGGCCCTGCCATTCGGCCCGGACCGCGATGTCGATGCCGGCCTGGTGGTACTGGGGGTCGGTGGTCTCCGAGTACTGGATGAGCCCGATCAGCCGGCCCTCCACCTCGATGGCGAAGCTCGCGACATCGGCGGGTGGCTCGACGACGTCGGCGCGGAGGTCCTCGGCGTCCATGTCGCCCCACCACTGCGCCACCGAGGGGTCGGCGAAGACGTCCGCCAATGCCGGGGTGTCCTCGACGGTGACCGGGCGGAGAACGACCGTCCGGCCGGCCAGACGGCTCAGGCTTGCCTCCCCCTGGGCAGCGCCTGCTCCGCCGCGCTGGTGAGGAGAGCCCGGTCGACGCCGGCCAGCGCCAGCGCTCGGGGCACGGTGCCGCCCTGCGCCCGCAGGATGCCGACGAGCAGGTGCGTCGGTTCCATGTGGCGGCCGGGGCCGGCCTTGGATGCCGTGTGAGCCCGCTGGATCGCAAGCTTGGCGGATGCCCCCCACTGCGGCTCACGATCCGCACGGCGGCGCCTGACGGGGAGATCGAAGCTGCTCAACGAGACGCCGGCTGCCGAGAGGCTCTCTTCGAACTCACGGTCCAGCGCCGCGCTGATCGCATCGTGATCGAGTCCGGCGGCGTCGAGGATCTGCTGTGCCCTCGTTCCTTTCTGCACGGAAATCGCCAGGAGCACGTGCTCGGCTTGGACCGTGGGGGACCCCAGAGCGCACGCCTCGGCGCGGGCACGCCGGAGCACGGCGTGTGGACGGGGGGCCGACCGTTCAGGCATCGTGGCTCCCCGGTTTGGTGCCGCTGGGGCTCGTCGCATTGAGCCGCCTGGCGTGCTTCTTGTGGACCGCCTGCCGGGTGACGCCAAGCGCCTCGGCCACCTGCGACCAACTCCAGCCCTTGCGCAACGCCCGCTCGACCTCGGCGTCCTCGAGGCGGTCCGCCAGGCGCCGCAGCGCGACCACGGCCGCCAGTCCGTCGGCGGGTTCCCGTGGGCCTGCAACGTCGGTCGGGGTCATGGAGCAACTGTAGTTGACAGATGGCCACGTGTCAACCGTGGTTGCTGGAACGGGATGGATCGGTCGTTGCGGGGCGTTCGGGGGCATCGGAGGCGCCATATGGATATTTCTGGGACAACCCGTCGGAATAGCCATGAGAAATCACTAAGAAGTGGCATCGAAATCCAAGGATGCACTATTGTCCTGGTGCATGATCACGACTGCAGCACATGCTGCCGAATATCCGGTCCCCGATGGGGTGGTTGTCCAGTCGGAGGCAATTCCCCTGTTCTAACCTGACCCGCCGTGCAGCTCGATAGTGGCGGGAGCACACACAACGCAATATCGGTTTCATTTCGCTGATGGGCTGCTCCCTCAATTGGTAGGGGACATCATGGTCTGCCCCGCGTGGTGGGTTCAGGCCGCCCGAATCTAGATCCGGAAAGGGGCGATTTCGATGTGGAGACGGTGTGGCTCGCGCGCGCTCATGACGGTGCTGGTCCTCGCGGCGGTCGCGGTGGTGACCCCGGAGATGGCCCATCCTGGGCACGAGACAAGGTCCTCGGCGAGACCTCCTGCCTCCGCCCTCGCCCGCTCCGCGCTCTCGACCAGTCTGTTGAAGGCCGACCTCGTGGGCCTCGTCGCTCCCGCAGCCCCGGTCATAGCCCCGGCCCCCGCCCCGCTCATAGCGCCCGCGGCAGCCCCAGCCG
>WNFC01000639.1_pt1 | contig 69023 bp, 62 predicted proteins | sample 5400541 | NCBI WGS metagenome assembly WNFC01 (sample SAMN13153342, study PRJNA577476) | soil metagenome | isolation source: 120 cm saprolite under Douglas fir tree site 2 hole 2 replicate 1 | place: USA:California | collected 2015-04-18
GCGATCCCCCGACCCGACCTGTACAGAAGCGGGGCGGGGAAAGCAGATCGAGACGCAGGTCAATCCTTCCTCGGACGTGGAATCACCAGCGTGCCGCCGAGTCGCCGTGCTCGCGCGGCCTCAAACTGATCGTGCACCCAGTCAGACGCGCAGCCCAGCCGAACCTATCGGCTCGCGATCAGCACGATCGCGACTGCGGCGCACGCGAGCCCGATCGACTGCAACGGCCGCACCCGCTCGCCGAGCACCAACCTCGCGAGGAGCACGGTGCTCGCGGGATACAGCGAGGCCAGCGTGGCGACGAGCCCGAGCGGTCCGACGCGCACGGCGATCAAGTACAGGGCGTTGGCCAGCATGTCCAACGCTCCGCAGGCGACGACGACGAACACCGCCTTGCGCGGAATGGCGATCCGGACCCCGGCGAGATGCGCCGCTGCCGCGAGCGCGAGCGTGGACGCTGCCCTCGCGATCAGGAGCGGCCAAACGCCCGACGCGTCACCTGCACGGGCGAGGCAGACCAGGAATGCGCCGATCATGGCTCCCGACGCGAGCGCGACGACCAACGAACGGTCGTGTCCCCGGGGCCTGTTGGCGGGATCGTCATGGCGGCTGATGAGCGCCACCGACAGGATGGCCAGGGCGATGCCAGCGAGCGCGGCAGGAACCGGCCGCTCTCCGAGACCGAGAGCGACCAACACCGGAATGGCGATCGCACAAACCGCCGTCACCGGCGCGACGACGCTCACGCGGCCGACGGCAAGTCCGTAGTAGAGGAGCGCCACGCCGAGGCCGCCGGTGAGCCCTGCGCCGACTCCCCACAGCATGCCGGCGGTGCCGGGAGGCGGGGCGGGAAAGAGGGGCAACGCGAGCAACGCGAGGACGAACCCGACGCCTTGGGCGAACACCGTCACGGCCAGGGGAACGTCGCGGCGCGCACCGAGTCCGCCGAGAAAGTCCGCAGTCCCGTAGAAGACCGCCGACAGCAATGCCAGGATGAGGACCACGCCACCCCCTCGCGCTTGGCTCCAATTCCTGATGCCGGCGAAGAGATTTGAGATTCAGTCCCCCCCGACGAATCCGCCCGAATCAAGGAGCGCAGCATGCAGTCTCAGGGGGCGTGGCACGCCGAGTTGCGTATGGTGTCCCCAGATCTCAGATCTCCAGATCTCGGGTGGCGGTTCTCCCGCTCACAAGCGCGGTCACCTTCGCTCGAAGAGCAGGAAGTATTGCCGCGGGAGGAAGTGGAAGTCCTTCACGAGCTTGAATCCTGCCTCCTCGGCCTCGGCGATCGCTTGCGACCGCGGTACGAGCTGCTCGGGCGGGTGGGGCGCGTGTTCCCCGCCGGGTGGGTAGTCGATGATGGCCAGCCGCGCGTGCTCCTTCATGCCTCGCAACATCTTGCGATAGAAATCCGCGCGATGGGCGATGTGGTGAGTCGTGTCGGCAAAGAATGCCAGGTCGACGGCATTCCTGGGCAACATCGGATCGTCTTCGCGCGAAACGATGGTCGCAAGGTTGCGGAGGCCCTCCTTTCGCGCGTCCGCGTCCAGGTATGCGAGCACGTCGGCCGCGACGTCGACGGCGTAGACCTTCCCGTCCGGCGCGACTGCTCTAGCGAAGCGGCGAGCGAAATAGCCGGTCCCCGCGCCGATGTCGGCGACGACGTCTCCGTTCTTCAGCGCGAGCACTGCGACGACCTCGTCGGGCTTCTGCCATGACTCCCGTTCGACGCGTTCGAACGACTCGATTCGCTCGCGCAGCGGCAGGTCCTGCGTCCGCGGCGGCATCCGTTGCTGTGCCTGCTGGGCCGGATGCGCGTCCGGAGCGGCCAGCAGGAGGAACATCGCGAGCGCGGATCTGGAGAACCTGGCGTGCGGTCGTCGGCGGGTCATCTGCGCTCTCCTGAGCCAGGCTTACATATGCACGCTTTGGAAGGAGAGATAAGGCCGCTTCCTTCGGCTTCCTCAGCACGAAGAACCGGACGGCCGCGCCGCCCGGTTCTTCATGCCCGTCGAGCAGGGATCCTCAGTTGCCGGGCGCCTTCTTGTAGAAGAAGTAATCGGCGGTGTACGGCACGAACGCCAGGTGGCCGATGTCTGCGGGCGAAGTGCAGCCCGTCGACGGCGCCAGCCCGCCAGTGGTGTTCAGCCGCTGGATGAAGGTGGTCTTCGCCAACACGTTGCCGCCGGCCGCTCCGTTCTCGACTCCAACCTTCGTGACCTTGAGCCAGGGAATGGCATCGGGCGAGACGACGGCGGAGTTGCCCGACTTCACCTCCCCATAGACGATGCTTCCGTCGCGCGAGTGCTGCCACGCGACGCGAATGGGGCCGATCGCCGTCACCGCCGGGTTGGTGTTCGGCTCTTCCGGGTTGGGGGCGAAGAAGTGCGTGGTGATCTGTTCCTCGTCATCGCCGAGCAACGTGGCCTCGGGCGTGAAGAGCTTGAACGCGACGCCGGCGCCCGAGGGCAGGCAGACGTAGTTCTGCGTGCCGAAGCCGTGACCCAACAGGAACGGCACGTTCCCCGCGTCGACCGCGACCTCGACAGGCACGGGCGGCACGATGATTTGGTCGGCCCGGGCCGCCTGCGGCAGCGCAACTGCGAACGCCGTCGCGGCCGCCGTGGCGCACACGATGAGCCGGATACGACTCGTGATCTGACTTTCCGCTGCATTCCAGTTTTTCATACTCTCCTTCTTCGCGGTGCTCGCGAGTTTCGAGGCTGGCGCGTGCGGAGCCATCGGCAATCACCCGCAGCGGCCAATCCGCCGAAAGCGATCGTCGTCACCGACGCCCTGGTTGGTTGGTGAAACTGCCTCCACCCGGAGATGGATCGGCCGCGGCGTTTATTCCTTCCGGCATACGATGCCCATCCTTCAGAGGAGAAAATTGGTGAAGGCCGCGGGAATCGAAGAGCCGCGGTGGCACCGGCCCGAAGGCGTCCCGCGCGGGCATTTCGTGGCGAGGATCCTCGGCGCACATCCGCCGCGCGAAACGGCGCACGAGGAGGAGGCGCCGGCGACGGGCTCTGGCGCGGCGTGCTTCCGCGGCCCATCCGGGTGCCGTCTGGCTGTGCACAAGATCGTCGCCTCGGTGCGTCGCATGGCGGGCGGAGAGGCGAAGCAGATAACTTTCATCTTTGAAGCGGTAGCCCGTTGCGCGATGAACGAGCCCCGAAGCGAAACTGCCCCGGCCGTCGATCTGGCCGGGGCAGCTTCATTTTACGGCGCGTGTTGGTGACTTCGCGCGCTCTTTCGAGGTGTCGGACTAAGCGGTGCGGCGCTTGCGCCAGAACACGAGCATCAGGCCGAGCAGCGCCATGGGGCCGACTGCGCCGCCGCTGCTGCAGCCGCCGCTGTCGTTCGGGACAACGGTGGCGGTGTCGGCCACGTCGTTGCCGTTGTTCGGGTCGGCTATGTCAGAGCCGAGGCTCTGGTAACCCGAGGTGCGCAGGGTCTGGGTCTGTCCGTTCACGTTCACGTTGTCGACCGTGTAGGTCTTGGTGATGGTGGCGCTCGCGCCCGGCGCGAGGCTGGCGAGCACACAGGAGCCGTCCTTGCCCGGCGTCGGGGTCTGCACGCCAGTCTTGCGATTGAACTTGACGGTCACAGTGCAGGCGCCGCTGATCGACGCGAAGCTCAGCAGGCTGACGCCGGCGCCGTCGCTCGTTTCAGGGTTGATCTGGACGTTGGGGGCGGCGCACGGGCCGAGGTTCTTGATGGTGCCGACGACCGAGATGGTGGCGCCCAGGTTGGCGGTGGCCGGCGCGGTGGAGGTCACGTCGATGTCGGCGTACGGGTTCACTTGGAGGGTGACAGCCGGGGTAGCGGTGACGTTGTCGCCGACGTCGGTGGTGGCCTGGACGGTCACGTTCCCAAGGTCGGCAGTGGGGCAGGAGGTCGGCACCGGAGCGGTGGGGTCGAAGTCGCGCGCGACGGTGATGGTGGCTGTCACCTTCGTGCCGAACACGCCGGGAGCGGGGGTGGCGACGAAGGCGAACGGGTCCTTGATGGTGCAGGTCGGCTGGGCCTTGCTTGGGTCGAAGCCCTTGGGCAGGGTGCAGCCGCCGACAGCGGACGAAGTGACCGAGACGAAGTCGACGCCGCTGGGCAGCGTGAAGTTCAAAGTCAGCGTGCCTGGCCGGACCTCATCCGGGTTCGAGCGCAAGACGGTGACCGTGATGAGCGTGGTGCCGTTCGGGTCCAGGCTATCCGTCTGGGACGTGGTAGGGTTGCCGTTGGCGTCCTTGCCCAGTATTTCTTCCTTGACCGCGAAGCCGGGGGTCACCGCAACGGCCGCGAACCCGGTGAGAGCTACCAAGAGGCACGCCGCCGCAGCGATCAGCGACTTCGAGAAACCTGCGAGAGCCATTTGGGCTGCTCCTTTGCTGTATGTGCCTAGTGTTCGAGTGCAGCCGAGTCTGAACCGAGATCGTTTCCCCACGGCGCCGCGGCGACCCAAACACTGTGGTGGCATCCAAGTGTCGAGAACACTCGGCGGACGCATATACCAGCCCAGTCATTCGATTGCAAGCGCTGGCCCGCTCGTAAGCACAGGGGCAGCGAGCGTCTTGCAATCGCCCCGCCCTGCGCGGCGGGGTGGCGCACCCCTGCCGCGGTCTGCTGCGATAAGAGACTTGGCTGGGAGGAAGAGGCGGAGTCGACAGAACGGCGCTGATACGTCCTTTCGCCCAGATCCGCCGATGGACAGGGGGCGCGCGCGGCAAGGTGGTCGGGGACTTTGGTTGTGCAAGACGCAGCGGCATCTCAAAGGCGAGCTGGTCTTCTGCGCGGAAGGCGGCGCGTGGAAGGAGAACGAGTGCAAGTGGCCCATGTGGCGCGCCTGCAAAAAGGCTGGCCTGCGCAACATCAGCTGGCACGTCCTGCGGCACACCTTCACCTCGCACCTGGTGATGAAGGGCGTGCCGCTCAAGGCGGTGCAGGAGCTGATGGGCCACGCGACGATCGAGATGACCCTGCGCTACTCGGACCTGAGCCCCGAAGGTCGGACGCGGTGCGGTGCAGCTGCTCGATCGGCATGGCAATTCCATGGCAACGGGCACCACTCCGTCGGTCAACTGGCGGAAACGAGAGGAGAAAACCGTGACGCTTCAATCTCCGATGACGCTGCGAGACGCCTTGGGAGTGTGGGCCGCAGGAGCCTGCGTCAGGCGAGGCGGCGATGGAAGAGCTCGACGGCCGTGCGATAGCCGGCGAGCGCGAGGGCCGGATCGTAGCGCGGACCCTCGTCGCGGAGGAAGGCGTGCTGGGCGTTGACCTCGTGCCAGCTGAAGAGCACGCCGGCCTCGTCCAGGCGCGCGTGGATCCTGGCGCGGCCTTCGGCCAGGACGTGCGGGTCCTGTCGGCCGAAGACCATGAGGAGCTCGCCGCGGATCCTGCCGGCGCGCGCCAGCGAGTCGTCGCCGCCGAGTCCGAGCGAGCCCTCGTGGATGTCGGTGGGATAGAAGCAGGCGGCGGCGCGGACCCTCTCGTCCATCGCGGCGCGGAACGAGAGGTGGCCGCCGATGCAGACGCCGAACGCGCCGAGCTTGCCGGTCCCGCCAGGGTGGGTCTCGAGGTAGTCGAGCACGGCGCGCGCGTCGGCGTCGTAGGCCGCGACGGCCTTGGCGACCTTGTCGTGGTTGCCGCGCGCGGCGCCGGCGGCGTCGTAGGCCAAGACGGCCTCCGGCGCCTCGAGCTCGTGGAAGATCTCGGGCACGGCGACGAGGAAGCCGTGCCCGGCCAGGATCGCGGCGGTGCGCCCGATGGGGCCGGTACGCTGGAAGATCTCCGAGAAGAGCACGAGGCCGGGGTATCGGCCGTCGGCGGCCGGGCGGTAGGCATACGTGACCATCGGTCCGCTTGGCGTCGCAAGCGTCACCGATTCTTCCTTGAGGATCATGCTTCTCTCCCGGTCCGGCGAGGGTAGACCAGCTCGACGCCATGCATTCTCCAGGCCGGTCGCCTCGAGGACCGGGCCCGGGCCTTGCTCGGGCGCTTGGTCGTCGGGCCGAGGCAGCTTGTGAATCTCCCAGGCGCCGTTGCCACATCGCGTCGTCACCGTCGCAGCGGCCCAATGATTTGCCCTCTAGAACGAAGCTCATCTCACCACCAGGCTCGAGGCTGGGCGCTTGAGCTGTGCGGCAGGTATATGAGTACGCCGCCCGCGCGAAGCGCGCGGGCGGCTAGCGTCGTCTAAGGCCCGACAGTCGCGAAGTTCAGCTTCACGCCGCTGATTGGATTGGAAAACGGGTCGCCGGTGATCGTAATCATCCGCAGACCGTCCCCAGAGATCCTCAGCTGGCGGTCGAAGATCTGATCCACTCCGCCCCCCGCGATCTTGCGCGTAGTTAGGGGCGTTCCGTTCGCATCGAAGATCCACACATCGGCCGGGTCGAAGACTCCGATTGCCGCGGCGCGCGTGCCTGTGCCACGCTCACAAGACATGAAACGGCTCACAATGACAGCGGTGCTGTCAACGACGCCTTCGACCGCCACACGATCCGAGTCGATGAGGTGACCCACGAACGGGATCCGGGGACACCATACGCAACCCGTGCCAACTCTTGCGCGACGCGAGGACCGGCATGTTGACTCGCCGTGCGAGCTCTGCGGGCGAGGTTTTTGAAACGTGGATGACCTAGGACCTCAACGACCGCTGTGTCCAACCTGCGGTCGCACGATGGGCGGCAACACGCGTCCTGCGAGAGCCTACCACTGCGAAGGTTGCGACAGCGCCTGGGTGCCTCGTTTGGCGCTGACATTGGCAAAGATCGCCATCCCCGGTGAAACAGCCCCCGGCGCGCGTCACGTCGACAGACGCCCATGTCCAGGATGCGATCGCCTCATGGCGCTGCGTGGCGACAGGAACGTCCAAATAGATGTCTGCGTTTGGTGCGGAGGCGTCTTCCTCGATCCGGGCGAGCTGGCACAATTCACACGGTACCGCACACACCATCTCCGCGATCCAGCAACCTCTTCGACGCCGATTGTTAACGCGAGAGGTTTTGCATGGCCGCTGTGGCTTGACACACTAATCGATCTGCTCTTCCCGTGAGCTGATCGAAGGACGATGCGGCGCCCGCAGCATCATAGTCGCCGACCGGGAGGCTATCCGCCGGCAACCACTGCGTGTGCGCCGGCCGCGCGGCAGACGTGGCTCGCCGCCGGCGGAATCGTCTTCCCGAGGAGCACGCCAGCCGCGCGAAAGTCGTCGCCGTAGCGCACGTAGACCTCGCCGGTCCCGGCATAGACGCAGCCGGTGATCACGTCCTCTTGCCATCGGCCTGCGCCGCGGCCGTAGCGCGCGTCGACGGCAAAGCCGACGAAGGCGCCGCCTTTCGCGTCCGCGATCGGGGCGGCGTCGAGCATTCGCACGCGGCGCTCCGCGGCGGGCGGCCGGGCGCGGGAGTAGCTGCTGCGAGCTTTCTCCCTGGCTGCCAGCGGCGCGAGCAGCTTCTTTTGGACCAGCGACTCAGGGGTTTCAGACGCTCGCAGAGTGAAGGCGAGAAGGGCGAGACGGCAGGGCATGTTTCCTCCAGAAAACGAGTTCAACGGCCAGCGCGCTGGCCACCACCGGCAGCCAGAGCGCGATCAGGTAGGCGCGCTCGGGATCGAAGGCGAGGGCGTCGAAGCCGAAGAGCATCGCCCGCGAGGTGACGGCGACGCTGAGCTGCCCGAGTACGTGCAGGGCGTAGCGCCGATGTGCCTCGAAGCGGCGCGCGCACGCTTCGCGAATGGCCTGCACCATGGCGGCCGCGGCGATCGCGCCCGAGACGAGAAAGCCCGCGGTCGAGGCGAGGCCCCCCTTGGCGAAGAGCGCGAGGTACGAGCCGGAAGGAACCAGCGCAAGCAGCACGACCGCAGCGATGGCGCGTCCCGCCCAGCGGTGGAACCGCGGCGCACGCCGCAGGGCCGTCTTCGACACCAGCACCAAGCATCCCGGCAGCGCCAGCGCGGCGGCGGCGACATGGGTTTTCAAAGCGCCGAGCCAGACCGCGCTTCCCACGGCAGCGGCAGCTTCTCGATGACGAACTCCGGCAGGTTCGCTTTGAAGTACTCGAGGCTCCCCGCGGTGATCACCGTGGACCCCAGCGCCAGGGCCGTCAACCAGGCTGAGCGAATGAGCCGCATCGTTCCGACTCCGACGCACGAGCCGGTCGCAAGATCCGGGCCCCGGAAAATTCACCAATGCGTAGGTGCAGGAGAGCGCGGCGCGAGACGAAGCCTGGCAGCCGTTCTATAGAACGTAGAGCGAGTGCGGGTCTTCGGGTCAGTCCGCTCCGTGACCGATGCCCCGCGCCCCGCGACTGCCGTAGAACCACATCGTGTCAAATCGTCGTAGGAGGCGTGAAGCGAGGCAGATCCCTATTGGCGAGATGGTCAGGATTCATTTTGAGGTGAATCCGCCTTGCGGCGGAATCATCGGCGAGACGATGTGGGGTGAGAAGGTCGCCGACCGGCGATATCGGCTACGAAACATCCCCGTCTTTGTCTCCGGCGTGAGCGAGCACGACATCGTGTTCGCCGATTACGTGTGCGGGATCCTGACGTTCGCCGGAGTATCATTGCGCGCGGGTCACTCGACGTATCGAATCCTGAAAGCACAGGATCTCGATCCAGCCCTCTTCAGCCGTCATTGGGAACCGTTGAAACGCTTGGGCTGTTCGTATGAAGGTGGAAACGGACTCCTGGCCGTCGACGTGCCTCCTGGTGCGGAGGTGCGCGTGGTGCAGGACCTGCTGCTCGCGGGCGAGCTCGCTGGCGTCTGGGAATTCGAAGACGAACAGAGCGCTCAGCTCCCTGTAGGGTGATCCCGTGCCAGCCGACGGGCTGGCCGGCCGTCCATCGCTTTGCTGGCGCGACCCGGCACCTCGCCCTTATCCTGTCCGCGTCGGCGAAAGGAGGTGATGCGATGGTCAGCGAAACGAAGGTGGCTGCCCTTCGCGTTGCCTCGGCGGAGTGGTTCGGCTAGCTCCGCCGTTGCGCGCGAGGCTCTACCGGACGCCCGGGAGACACTGATGCTTCCGGGCGTCTCTTCTTGTGACGGCGCCATCGCGCGGCTGCGCAACGGCGAGTTGTTTGGGCGCAAGGACGGGGACGAGGTCCTCAGATCTGCCGGGCGACGAGCGAGAAACGCCACATCGTCTTTGTGCGTTGCGCGCTGAGCTAGAATGGCGCACATGATCGATCTTCACCGTCGACTCTCCATCGCCGTCTGCGCGGCGACTTGCATCGGCGCCGCGAGCACGCGAGCGCCCCCATGGCCCGAGGGGTTCTCGGTCGTGACCATCGAGGGCAAGCGCATGTACAAGGTCCTCAGGGCGGGTCCCACTCTCGGGAAGGACAGGAAACTGCTCGGGATCGGCATCTTGTATGCGGCGACGTCGACGGATTGGACGGCGCTCAAGACGGCGGCTGCGGATCTGTTTGCGTACGTCCTCCCCCAGGTAGAAATGCAGCACGCAGACGGAGTTGCGGTCCTGGCTCAGCAAGGCTGGAACACGGATGGAAAGTCGATCACGTTCGGGATCGTCTACAAGCTCGAGCAGGATGGATGGCACCTGATTCCACCCGACGAGACGAAACCGCCGCTGCGCGTGGCCCGCGCCATCGATGGGCAGGTCCAGCCAGATCGCGAAGCCGAAGCGAAAGCGAGGGAGACCGTCGACAGGTGGCTGTCACTCCTGGACGGAGGGAACCTCGAACGTGCCTGGGAGACCGCCGCCCCTCAGATGAAGGCGACCTCGACGACAACGACGTGGAACGAGACCATCCGCACGATGCACGACCACATTGGAACGCTAGCGTCGCGGTCTTCGTTCTCGACGACGGAAACGGCCGAGATTTCCAACTCACCTCACGGGAAATATGTGATCATGCAGTTCCGGTCGCGCTTCGCCCGGGAGCAGGCTGCGGTCGAGGAAGTTGTTGCCGTGCTCTGTGACGACGGTCAATGGCGGGTCTCCGGGTACCATGTGTTTCGCGCGGCGAAGATCGTGGTCGACCCGCGCCCAGGTCGCTGAAGCACCGGGCCGCACCCACCCCTCTGCTTGCCTGACGATTCCGCGCCGCAAGCGGCGCGGTGCTAAGTGGAGGCGGCGGGAATCGAACCCGCGTCCGAAAGCACTCCGTCTGGTCGCACTACATGCTTAGCCCGTGCTTTATGTCGTCCGGGAGCCGACCACGGGCAACCTGCCCCCGGACCATCCCCGAATGGATCTCGTCCGGCGCCGTCAGGGCGCCACGCCGGACCAGCCGACTTTTTTGGCGGGACTGACCGGCGCCATCGGCTGGGCTCCGGGGTCCCGTCGCGTTTCAGACCGCTCTAGGCGGCGAGCGCGAAGTCAACGTTGTCGTTGGCTTTTGTGGCTTTGCCCGTCGTTTGAAGAGGTGACGTGCACCCTCTGCATGCGCTCCAGACTTCGTTGCCCTCGTCGAAACCGGTTCGCCCCCAAAGCGAACCCCGCAGGGGCGGAATGCCCTCGCGGCTGAGGCGACAAGATAACCGGCCGGAATGGCTGGTCAAGCTACCCTGCGCCACCCCGTCTCACATCGGCCTCTCCCTTTGAAATTGCTAGGCTGCCAGGCAGGAGGGCGTCATGTTGCTCGACGTTCTGCGGACGGCCTACCGCTGGTACGGGTTCAACAGAGCCCCCTTCGAGCTGCTCGGCCTGGGGCTCGCGGTCCTCGGTACGATGTTCGCGGTGCTCTCCATCAAGGGCGGCGAGAAGCTCACCCGCGATCTCCGGATGGTATTCGACCACCTGACCACGCGAGAGGTCGGTGCGTTTCCCGCCTACATGCAGGAAGTCGAGCACCTCATCGCCGAGGCCAGGGAATCGATCTTCGTCGCCACCGACTTCCCCGCGCACGGGGTCTGGCGGGACCGCGGCCGGTACGGCGCCTACGTCAAGGCGCTGGAAAATCGCAAGGCCGACCGCGTCCGCAAGGGGCACCCGCTGAACATCCAGCTCCTGACCCTCGACAGCGCCGGCCGCGAGCGCGTGCTCGAGGAGCGCTTTCCCGACTCGCGCTGGAAGGATTACGTGAAGCGCGGCGGGTTCCAGAAGAGCCGCCGCCTCTACGAGGAGCTCGAGAACTCCCAGGTCTCCGAGATCCGGGAAAAGTTCCTCGCGGAGATGCGTGCGCGGCAGGACCGCGCGCTCGACGCGGACCTGCGCTTCGCCGAGCGCTGGGAGTACCCGGGCCTGATGCCCATGTACCTCTGGATCATCGACGGCGAGAAGGCCCTGTTCGCCATTCCCAGCTTCGGCGACCAGCTCACCGAGTACGGCTTCGTCACCCAGGAGGCAGGGCTGGTGCAGGCCCTGCTCTCCGTCTGGTCGCGCTACGTGGACGCTTCGCGGCGCGTGTCTTCCGCCCCGGCCTTGACCTCGGTCAAGGCGAGCTGACCTAGGGCGTCGTCGCGACGCACCCGCCCGCCGCGTTCGACCACTCGGGCTGGAAGCCGAAGCCGCCCGAGATGAAGAGGTTGACCCAGGCGCACTTGTCGTCCGCCTCGAAGCCGCGCCTGTCGAACCAGGCGTTCAAGTCCTCGTCGGTGACCGCCTCGCGGGTCTCGTGGCAGGCGAAGTGATCGAAGTTCTGCGCGGTGGTCCACCCGGGCTCCTGGCAGCCGCCGCAAGTCGGGTACGGCATCGAGGAGTACTTCACGTCGAGTCCCCCCGACGTGAAATGCCCGTGATACGCGCAGAACTGCAGGTTCGGGCCGCCGCAGGACGTGGCGGTGCCGTCCGACGAGAACGACGTCGCCGGCAGGAACACCTCGTAGATGGTCGACGCGTCGAACCCGACCACCGCGACGGCCTTGAGCACCTCTTGCTGGACGATCGCGTCGGTGACGTTGGTGGGTGGGGTCGTGGAATCGAAGAACGAGGTGTTGCCCAGGCTGGTCGTCTGGATCGCTCCCGCGCCATCCGAGTACTGCGTGATCGTGTTGTACTCGGCCGAGGTGCCGAACTGACCGAAGAAGCTCTGGATGTTGGTGGCGATGGCCGCGTCGGACCCGCCTGCTCCCCAGCTCGGGCCCCAGAAGATCGGGACCACCCGAGCGGAGTGGATCACCAGCCCGCCGTGGTAGGTGAGGTTCTGGCTCCTCGCCGCGCCACCCGGTTTCGCGGCGTGCTCGCGCTGGAAGCGCTCGTGCGTGGGGAAGTGGCGCGGCAGCGGGTTGTTCAGCTCGGGGTTCTGGTCGGCGGCGGCAGCGCCAGCAAGCGCAAGAGTAGCCACGAGGAGCAGCGTCTTCGACATGTGTGGGTCCCTCCCAGGGCCCCGGGGCAAGAGAGCGCGGCGAATGGTGCTGGGCAGGACCGCTCCCGGTCAACCGGACAATCGTCGTAAGGTGCGCCCGGGACGCTGCCCCCCGAAAAAAATAAATTTTTTTTTCGGGCTCCAGTAGGAACGCGCTACCGGCGCCGCGCGCGTGCCATCTCGCGCTTCGCGTCCTTCTCGGCGATCGCCTCGCGCTTGTCGGCTGCGCGCTTCCCCTTCGCCACGCCGATCTCGACTTTCACCCGGCCGTCCTTGAAGTACAGCGAGAGCGGGATCAGCGCGTACCCGCCCTTCTGCTGCTGCTCGAGCAGCCGGTCGATCTCGCGCCGGTGCAAAAGCAGCTTGCGGGTGCGCTTCGGCTCGTGGTTGAGGAGCGGCCCCGCCGCTTTGTACGGGGGAATCTGCGCGTTGAGCAGGAAGAGCTCGCCGTGCTGACCGACCGCGTAGGAGTCGGACAGCTGGGCCGAGCCTTCGCGCAGGCTCTTCACCTCGGTGCCAGTCAGGGAGATGCCGGCCTCCACCCGGGATTCGACGTGGTAGTCGAAGAAGGCGCGCCGGTTCTTCGCGATCACCTTGACGTGCGGCTTCTCGCCTTCGCTCATCCGGCCTCGCCCAGCGCGCCGTTGTCGATGAGCCTCGTCTTTCCCGCGAAAGCGGCCAGGAAGAGCCGGGTCGCTTCGTCAGCCTGCGCCGGCCGCTGCAGCTCGACCGGATCGCGCAGCTCCGCGTAGTCGGTCCGCAGCCCGTGCCGGTCCAGCTCCTCGGCCGCGGTGCGCTCGATCGCCAGGGGGTCGCGCTCGCCTGCAACGAACCGCACCCGCGCCTCGGAGAGGGCGCGCCACAGGCCCAGCGCGCTGCGCCGCTCTTCCGGCGACAGGTAGGCGTTGCGCGAGGAGAGAGCGAGCCCGTCCTTCTCGCGCACGATCGGCCGCCCCACCACCTCGGTCCCCAGGTTCAGGTCCCGCGCCATGCGGCGGATGATCTGCAGCTGCTGGAAGTCCTTCTCCCCGAAGAAGGCGCTGTCCGCCCGGGAGAGCGCGAACAGCTTGGTGACCACCGTGCACACGCCGCGGAAGTGCCCGGGGCGCCGCGCTCCGCAGAGCGGCTGCGCCAGCGGCCCCGGCTCGACGTAGGACTGGAACCCGGCCGGGTACATCTCCTCCGGCCCGGACGGGGCGAACACGAACGAGGCGCCCGCGGCCTCGCACTTGCGCAGGTCGCCCTCCAGGTCGCGCGGATAGCGCTGCAGGTCCTCGGAAGGGCCGAACTGCGCCGGGTTCACGAAGATGGTCACGGCCACCGTTGGCGCCGCCTGCCGCGCGGCCCGGATCAGGGAAGTATGCCCCTCGTGCAGGTAGCCCATGGTGGGCACCAGGGCCAGCGGTCCGTCCAGGCGCGCTTCCTGACAGGCGCGGCGGAAGTCGTGCGCTGTGCGGACCAGGGGCAGCACGCGTCACTCGCTTCCGGCGACGGAGTACAGCTTCACCGGAGAGGGGGTCGCGCCGGGTTTGTCGGAGCTGAAGGTGTGCTCGACGGCCGGAAATGCGCCGGCGCGGACCTCGTCTCGGTACCGGGTGGCCGCATCGCCGATCACCTTGGCCAGGTCGGCATACTTCTTCACGAACTTGGGGGAGAACTCCGGGTTCATTCCGAGCAGGTCGTAGATCACCAGCACCTGGCCGTCGCATTCCGCACCCGCGCCGATGCCGATGGTCGGGATCCCGACGCTGCGGGTGATCTCCGCCCCCAGCTCGGCGGGGATGGCCTCCAGGATGAGCGAGTAGCAGCCGGCTTCCTCCAGCGCCCTGGCGTCCGCCACCAGCCGCGCCGCCTTGTCCTCGCCGCGGCCCTGCACCACGTATCCGCCCAGCTTGTGGACCGACTGCGGGGTGAGCCCGATGTGGCCCATCACCGGGACGCCCGCGCGCACGATGCGCTCGACGATGTCGCAGTACTCCGCGCCGCCTTCCAGCTTGACCGCCTCCATGTGCCCCTCGGCGACGATCCGGACGGCGTTCTTCACCGCCTCGTCCGCGCCGGCCTGGTACGAGCCGAACGGCATGTCCCCGACCAGGTGGGCGTGCTGGGTCCCCCGGGCGACGGCCGCGCAGTGGTAGACCATCTGGTCCAAGGTGACCGGCAGCGTGGTCTCGTGCCCCTGCACCACCATGCCGAGCGAGTCCCCGACCAGGAGGACGTCGATCTGCGCCTGGTCCAGCAGACGGGCGAAGGACGCGTCGTAGGCCGTGAGCATGGTGATGCGCTCGCCGGCCCGCTTCATCTTGCGGAGTGTGTGGATGGTAACCTTCTTCAAGGTTCACCTCCGGATTGTGGGACCGCGCCTTCCGCGTCGCCGCGCGCCGGTCGCCGACCCCGAAGGGTTCAGCGCCGGACAGCCCGCCTCGGGCCAAACCAGTCCACCCTGGAAGATAGCATTCTTGCGGCCGCGCGCCACACACCCGGACTTACACGCTGGTGCCGAGGGGCTGGTAGTACTGCGTGCCGGACTTGCAGCGCGCGATGGCCCGGACCAGCTCGTCCAGGTCCTGCTCGCTCTCCGCGAAATCGATGTCGCTGGTGTTGATGACCATGAGCGGCGTCTCGTCCCAGCGGTGGAAGAAGTCGTTGTAGGTGCGCGACAGCTCGGCCAGGTAGTCAGGGTCGAAGCGGCGCTCGAACTCGCGGCCCCGCTTCTTGATGCGCGCGAGCAGGACGTCCAGGCGTGCCTGCAGGTAGATGACCAGGTCGGGCCTGAGCACCCGAGGCCCGAGGTGCTCGTAGACCCGCTCGTAGAGGGACAGCTCGTTCGAGTCCAGCGTGATCGAGGCGAAGATCCGATCCTTGGCGAACAGGTAGTCCGAGACGGTCACGCTGTTGAACAGGTCCTGCTGGAACAGGTCCTGCTGCTGCTTGAATCGCGAGAGCAGGAAGAAGAGCTGTGTCTGGAAGGCGTACTTCTGCCGGTCCTGGTAGAAGCTGGAGAGGAAGGGGTTCTCCTCGACGACTTCGTAGAGTCCCCTGCCGCGGAAGCGCTTGCATAGCGCCCGGGTCAGCGTCGTCTTGCCGACCCCGATGGGACCTTCGACGACGATGTAGCGGTGCTTCAGCCGGTCCATCCGGGGGGCGCAGATAAGCACAACGCTGGCCTGGTTGCGAGGCTTGACATTCGCGCGCCTTTCATTTGCGCACCGCCGGCCCAGGACGCAGGATCGCGCCATGCCGAGCACCTTCCGCATCGACGACCCCTACAGCGGAGAGATCGTCGCGGAGCGCAAGTTCCTCCTGCCAGGCGAGATCGAGAACGTCCTGGCCCGCGCTTCCCGGGCCCAGCGCGGCTGGGCCCGCACCAGCGTCCCCGAGCGGGTTGCGCTCTGCGAGCGCTTCTGCGCGGCGTTCGAAGGCGACGGCGAGCGGATCGCTACCGAGATCACCCGGCAGATGGGAAAGCCTCTCGCGCAAGCGCGCGGCGAGGTGAAGACGGCGCTCCTGCGCGCCCGGCACATGATGTCGATCGCGCCGGAGGCGCTCGCCGACGAGCGGCTCCCGCCTTCGCCGGGCTTCACCCGTTTCATCCGCCACGAACCGGTCGGCGTAGTGCTGGACATCAGCGCCTGGAACTATCCGCTGCTGATCACCGTCAACGTGGTGGTCCCGGCCGTGCTCGCCGGCGACGCGGTGCTGATCAAGCACGCCATGCGCACGGCGCTCTGCGGCGAGGCGTTCGAGCGCGCCTTCGCCGCGGCCGGGGCGCCCGAGGGGCTGGTCACCACGGTGCACGCGGACCACGACGTCTGCGCGCGCATCATCGGCCGGCCGGAGATCGGCTACGTCAGCTTCACCGGGTCGGTGCGGGGCGGACACGAGGTGTATCGCGAGGCCAGCAAGCGGTTCATCGACGCGGGGCTGGAGCTGGGCGGCAAGGACCCGGCGTACGTCGCTCCCGACGCCGACGTCGAGCACGCCGTGGCCAACCTGGTCGACGGCGCCTTCTACAACGCCGGCCAGAGCTGCTGCGGAATCGAGCGCATCTACGTGCACCGCAGCCTGTACGAGCGCTTCGTAGAGGGCGCGCTGGCGGAGGTGCGCAAGCTGCGCATGGGCGACCCGATGGACGCGGCCACCACGCTGGGCCCGATGGCGCAGCCCGGCGCGCCGGAGAAGCTGGCCACCCAGGTCGAGGAAGCGCGGGCGAAGGGCGGCCGCGTGCTGTGCGGCGGGAAGCCTACCAAGGTCGCCGGGAAGGGGCGGTTCTTCGATCCCTGCCTGATCGCCGACGCCAATCACCAGATGCACGGGCTGATGATCGAGGAGTCGTTCGGCCCCATCGTCGGCGTGGCTCCCGTGGCGGACGACGACGAAGCCGTCCGGCTGATGAACGACAGCCCCTACGGGCTCACAGCCGCGATCTGGACCCGCGACCAGGATCGCGCCGTCCGCATCGGCGCGCAGATCGAGACCGGCACCTTCTTCATGAACCGCTGCGACTACCTCGACCCCGCCCTGCCCTGGACGGGCGTCAAGGACAGCGGCAAGGGCAACTCGCTCTCCCGCTACGGCTTCCTCTATCTGACCCGCCGCAAGTCCTTCCACCTCCGCACGCAGACCGCCTGAGGGAGAGGTCAGCGCGGCAGCGCGTACCGCAGGAAGAGATACGAGTCGTGCCTGCGGACGCCGAGCAGATCGACGACGCGCCCGCCGAGGTCCAGACCGTCGATCAGTCCTTTGCGGCCGTCGGCGGAAAAACGCCCGAACAGGGTCGGCGAGCGGGTCAAGAACAGCTCGTCGAGCAGCCCCTCCGCGGCGAGTTGGGAGGCGAACGACGGTCCTCCCTCGGTGAGGATCCGGCGGTAACCCTGCGCGCGCAGCCTCTCGAGAAGCGGTCCGAGGCGGATGGGACCCGATTCCACGCGCGCGGTCGGAGGGAGCCGTCCTCGCAGCCGCGCCTCGCCCGCGGGCGTGGTCACGACGATCGCGTCGCGCAGCGCGGGCTGCGCCGGATCGATCTCGCCGGTTGCCGTCACCAGCACCAGCGGCGGCTGCGGCGAGAGGCCCAGCCGCCGCCGCAGCTCGGCAAACTGCGAGGCACAAGCGGGGTGGATGTGCTCGGCGTGCCAGAGGTGCCCGTTCGCCTTGCGGAAAGTCCCCGCGCCGAGCAGCACCGCGCCGGCGCAGGCGCGCAAGAGCCCCATCACGAAGCGGTCGGCTTCACTCCCTCCGCTGATGATGTGTCCCGATTCCTCCTGGGTACGCAGCGCGACTACTCCGTCGACCGAGGCGACGAAGTTCGCGTACAGGCACCGCTCCGGCAGACCGAACCCGCCGCCGTAGTCCGTCCGGAGGGGCTCCGGGAGGTCGAACGAGGGCAATCCCTCGCGCTCGAACAAGAGCTGCAGGCGCCAGGCTGGGCGATCGATCATGGCATCTCGCGCTCCACGGCCGCGAACTCGGCCACCGAGAGCGTCTCGCCTCGGCGCCGGGGATCGATTCCGGCGCGCTCCAGGGCTTCGCGTGCCGGAGGGATCGCCTTGAGCGCGTTCGAGAGCGTCTTGCGCCGCTGGGCGAACGCAGCCTTGACCAGCGCACGGAAGCGGCGCTCGTCGCGCACTTCGGCGCGAGGACGGGGCAGGAAATCGAGCACCAGCGCGCTCGACTCGACCTCCGGCGGAGGAGTGAATGCGCGCCGATCGACCCGCAAACCGATGCGGGCGTCCGCGACATGCTGCACGAGCACGGAGAGAACGCCGTAATCGCGCCCGCCGGGCGGAGCCGCGACCCGCTCGGCCACCTCGCGCTGCAGGAGCAGCACGGCGCGCCGGAGGGCGGCCCGCTGATCCAGCAGGTGGAACAGGATCGGCGAGCTGAGGTGGTAGGGCAGGTTCCCGCAGACCACGATGCGCTCGCCGCGCGCAGCCGCCGCGAGGTCGAACGACTTCGCGTCCGCCTCGACGACTTCCACTTGCGGCAGCTCGGCCCGGAGGATCGGGGCCAGGTCCCGGTCGCGCTCCACCGCGACCACGCGCGCCCCGGTCGCCGCCAGCGCCCGCGTCAGATGGCCCAGTCCCGCCCCCAGCTCGACCACGGTCTCTCCGGGGCGGACCTCAGCCAGCGCCGCCAGCTCGCCCAGGATGCGCGGATCGCCCAGGAAGTTCTGGCCCCACTCCTTCTTCGGACGAAGACCGTGGCGGCGGAGCAGCTCGGACGGACGCTGGGTCACAGCCGCCATCCCGGGTCCGCCGCGAGCTGCGCCGGCGCCCGCTCGCCGCGGGCAAGGCGGAGCGCGCCCGCCATCGCGATCATCGCGCCGTTGTCGGTGCACAGCCGCGGCGATGGGAGGTGCAAGGCGATGCCCTCGGCCCCTGCCCGCTCGGCGGCAAGCGCGCGCAGGCGCGAGTTGGCCGCCACCCCGCCACAGAGCACCAGGGCGGGGAGGCGGGCCGCCCGCGCCGCTCGCACCGCGCGCAGCGTGAGCGCGTCGCAGACCGCCTCCTGGAAGGAAGCGCACAGGTCGGCCAGCTCCTGACCCTGCGGAACGCCGCCGCGCTCGCGCACGTGCTGCAGGACGGCGGTCTTGAGTCCGCTGAAAGAGAAGTCGAACTCGGCGCGCGGGCGGGTCGAGAGCCCGCGCGGAAAGGCGATGGCGCGCGGATCTCCGCCCCTGGCCAGCCGGTCGACGTGCGCTCCACCCGGGTACGGCAGGCCGAGCAGCTTGGCCACCTTGTCGAACGCCTCTCCGGCGGCATCGTCGAGCGTGTGCCCGAGCGCGCGGTAGCGGCCTGGCGCGCGCACTTCGTACAGCGAGGTGTGGCCTCCCGAGACGATCAGACCCAACCAGGGCGGTGCGGGCGCCGAGTCTTCGAGGCCCACGGCCAGCAAGTGGCCCTCGAGATGGTTGACGCCGACCAGCGGCAGGCCCGCCGCGGCGGAGAGCGACTTGGCCATCTGGACGCCGACCAGCAGCGCTCCGACCAGGCCGGGGCCGCTGGTCACGCCGATGCCCGAAAGATCGGACAGCTCGAGGCCGGCCCTGCGTAGCGCCTCGTCGACCACCGGGAGGGCACGCTGCAGGTGGTCGCGCGAAGCGAGCTCGGGCACTACGCCGCCGTACCGAGCGTGCAGATCGGCCTGGGTGTGCACCACGTCCGACAGGGCGCGGCCGCGGGGGCGCTCGCCCGCCGCTCCGTCCACCTCGACCACCGCCGCGGCGGTCTCGTCGCAGCTCGTCTCCAGCCCCAGGACGCGCACCCGCCCTGTGTAGTCTTACTTGGAGAGATTCGCCACGATGGCTCGCACGTCGCCGGCGAACTCACCGTGCGGCTCGAGCTCGAGGTAGCGCCGGTAGGCCAGGACTGCTTCCTTCTCGCGTCCGAGCCCCTGGAACACCGTGCCCAACAGGAGCTGGGCGCGGGCGCTCCTGGGATCGAGCTGCGCCGCCTGCTGGAGCGGTTTGACGGCGTTGCGCAACTGATCGCCCTCCAGGAAGGCGTCTCCGAGGGCCAGGAGCGCCGGCACGGAGTCGGGGCGCAGCTCGACCGCCCTGCGGAACTCCGCCACGGCGGCGCGGTACTTGCCCCGCTTGAGCAGCGCCTCGCCGGTCGCCAGGGCGCGCGGGTAATCACCCGGATCCACCGGCGGCGAGACCCTGCTCGTCGCCACCGACGGCGCAGGCGGCTCTGCAGGCGCCGTGGCCGCGGGCGGCGAGACGGCGGGAGCAGCAGCGGCCGTCGCCGGAGCAGTCGCGGCTGGCTCCGGCGGTTGGGTCGGGGAGGCCCCGTGCGGGCGACGCAGGAACAACGCGGCCGAGGCGAGCGCCGCCAGGACGACACCCGCGACAGCGAGGCCCAGCAGCGCCCGCGAGCGTGAGGCGAGCGCCGCCGGGCCGTTCGACGAGGGACTGGCCTCGGAAGGCTTGGGGCGCAGCGCCGCCAGGACCACAGGGGCGCCGCCGGCACGTTCCCGCACGGCTCCGGGGTTCACCACGGCCGGCGCGGGCGCATCCAGGGGCGACGCTCCGATCCCGGACGCCGAGCCTTGGACCGCATCGGCCAGCGCGGCGCCGATCTCGTCGGGTGCCGGCTCCGCTCTCCTTGCACGGGCGCGAGGCGGCGGCGCCTCCACCGCCGCCCCCGGCGCCGGCGGCTGCTCGACTTCCGGGCTCGCGCCCGGAGCGATCCAGGGCCGCACGACGCGGGCGACCGGCATGTCGGGCGCGAACCGCTTCGCGGCGTCTCCGACGGCGGCCGACATGCGGCGGGCGCCCTGCGGCAACGCATCCCCGCCGCCGGGGGTTGGCGGCAGCTCGAGCACGTGCGTGAGACGGACGGGTCGCCCCGCGGTCATGGCCTGGCGCGCTTCCTCCGCTTCGCGCCGCAGCCGCTCGCGCCGCGTGCCGCGGAGCGGAGGGTAGCGGACCAGGACGATGCGGCCCACCGATCGGGTCGGCCTCGCTGCCCCGGTGGCGGCGCGCGCTCCAGCCTGGCCCGACGGAGGCGTGTTGACCGCCTCGACCTGTCGCGAAGGCCCGGATTGGGCGGCGGCGGCGCCGTCGGACGCGGCCACGTCTTCCGCGGCGCGAGGCGGCGGTGGATTGGAGCCGAGCCACTGCTGCAGCGAGGGTCTGGGTCGAGGCGGTACCGCGGCCGCTCCGCTCACCAGGACGCCGTCGCCCATGAGCCGCTGCACGGCGGCCATGGTCGAGAGATCGTCGAGCGGCGACCCGGAGAGGATCTCGCGCAGGTTGCGGCGCCCGTCGAACAGGCGGAGCACTCCGTTCAGCTCGTCGGGCATCTCGGCCAGGTGCGACGCCAGCGCCGGGAAGTCGACTCCCAGCACCGTGGACATCGGCAGCGCCTCCGCCATCCGCGCGATCTCGTCGATGCGCCGCATCCCCTCCATCAGGAGCGCCTGCGTCCCCGCTTCGCTGCGCGCCTCGCGATCCACGGGACCGAACTCGACCTGGAAAGATCCCGATTCCCAGGTCAGCAGGCGGTAGAAGGCCGCTTCGCCGGCGACCGGGTCGACCTCGGCGTCCACCACCTGGCCGTCCCGCACCCACACGCGCGCGGTGCGTCCGTCTCCCGCCTCGCATCGCACCACGGCCGTCTTCTGCCAGTTCTCCAGCGAGGTGAAGAGGTCCACCAATCCCAGATCGCCCACGCTGCCGGTGAGGGCCGCCGCCGCGCCGCGCTGCGCGTTCCGGGCCTGCTCCCGCTGCGAGAGAAGGACGCGGATCCGCGCCAGCAGCTCCTTGATGAGCAGCGGCTTGAGCAGGAAGTCGTCCGCCCCGGCTTGGAGTGCCGCCTCCCTCGCCGGCTGCGCGCGGTCGGCGTTCATCAGCAGCACCGGCACTCCGCCCAGCCGGGAGTCGCCGCGCAGCGTCCGGCAGAGGGCCACTCCGTCCTGCCCCGGCAGGTTCAGCTCGGACAGGACCAGGTCGGGCGGGCTCCGTTGCACTTTCCGCAGCGCCTCGGCCCCGTCGGCGGCCGTGGCGACGGCGAACCCGGCCTTGCGCAGCGCCACCTCCAGGATGCGCAGGCTCCGGGGGTCCGCGTCGACGACCAGCAGGCTCTGCTTGGGCAAGGTGCGCTCTTCTCGATCGGCGGGAGCACCGCTCTCGTCGAGAGCAGCACCCGCGCTCGGGGTGTGTCAAGACTTCCGGCGGCCGAAGAGTCCCGAGAGCATTCCGCCTTCCTTGTCCTTTGCCTTCGCCGCGCCGCCCTTGCCTTGCCGCGTCTGCAGGAGGCGCAGCTCCAGCGACGCGTCGGAATGCTTCGGGTCGAGCGCCAGGGCTTTGCGAAATTCCTCCGCGGCCGATTCCGGGTCCTTGGTGCGCAAGAGCACTCCGGCGACGTAGTGCGTGCGCGCGGTGCCGCCGGCCGCGCGCACCGCCCGGTTGACGAGGGACATCGCCTCCTCCCTGCCCTGCGGCGAGACCTTGGGGTCCGAGACGATTCCCCACGCCAGGGCCGCCAGCGTGTCGCCGTTCGGGTCGAGGTCGACGGCCCTGCGCAGCTTGTGCAGCGCCCCTTGGAAATCGCGCTTCTTCAGCAGCACCTCGCCCATCTTGAGCGTCAGGCTCGCCTCTTCCCTGCGCGACCCGACCTTCCCGGTGCCGCCTTGCTTGAGCTGGTGGTCGTAGCGTGCCCGGGCCTCGGGGGTCCCGAGATCGTCGTGCGCTTCCTTCAGCGCGCTGAACAGCGCCTGCAGGTCCGGAAGGATGCTGACCAGCCCGGGGGACGAGGAGACGCGGTCGGGGTGGAACCGCTTGGCCGCCGCGATGTAGGCGTTCTTGATCTGCTCGGTGGTCGACGTATTGGGGACGCCGAGCCTGGCGTACGCGTTCTGCGTGTCGAGCGCGGCTACGCGCTGCTCCACCTCCCGCACGAAGGCCCGGATGGCGGGGTCCTCGTACTCTACCTGCGGCGTCGGCCCCGGCGACGGCTCGTCGATCGGCTCACCGCCTTGCACCTGCGGCCCGAGGCCCAGGTTGCGCAGGCCCTGCTGGAGCATCCGCTTGCGCAGGTCGCGGGCGCGCTGCTCGGCCACCTCGTCGCGATCCAGCTCGAGCGGCTCGTCCTCGCCCTGGGCGGCCGCCTCGAGGCGCTTCTCCACTTCGGAGAGCGGCTCGACGGTCTCGAGGGGTTCCAGCTCGATCGGCTCCGCCTCCTGCGCAGCGGGCTGTGCCGCCTTGCCTTCCCCGGCCGGCTCCACGCCGCCGCAGAGCAGCAGCGCCACCAGCAAGGCCTCCGCCCGCGCCTGTGGAAGCTTGGAGGCGGAAACGAAGTCGTCGGCCTTGCGCGGCACCGTCAGCAGCGCAGCGGCCTTGCGGTCAGGCGCCTCGAGCGCGACCCGGGTCTGCAACTCGGGCCAGTCGGCCGAGAGCCGCGCCGGGCCGCCGAGCCAGCGGAGCACGCGAACCCGCCGCGGGCGCATCGCTTCGGTCTGCAGCGCCTCGACCATGCAGGAGACCGGGTCGACGGTGACCTCTCGCGCCCAGGCGGGGGGCGGCTCCCAACCGCGCCATTCGTACTTTCCTTCGTTGAGGCCGAGCAGGACCTGGAGGTTCTCGCGGTGCTGTGCGGCCAGGGCGGCGCGCAGCTGCTCGGCGGAGAGCAGTCCCTGCTCGACGAGCAGCTCGCCGTGGCGCTTGCCTGCCTTGGCGGCCGCCTGCTGGGTGGACTCGATCTGCAGCGCGTCCATCCGGTCGGAGGCGAGCAGGACGCGCGCCAGGGTGTGGAAGCCGGTGAAGCTCGCCGTCCCGCACATGTCCCCGGCGCGGAAGAACGCGCGGATCTCCCCCGTGCCGGGCGTCTCGATGGCCAGGGTGCCGCTCGCCCGCGACCTGAGCACCGCCGCCACGAGCTCGGCGACGGTCGTCTCGCCCAGGTCCCCCTGCGCGAGCGAGGGCAGCAGCTCGAAGGTGTCCACGCCGGGAACATCCTATCCGCAGTCCCTGGGCCTACCCAGGGAACTACCCGGGCTTGCGGCACTGGCGCAGCGCCTCGTAAAGGACCACCCCCGCACAGGTGGAGAGGTTCAGGCTGCGCGCGGACGGCTCCCGGATCATGGGGACCCGCACCCAGCGCCCTGGAAAGCGCTCCAGGGCCTCCGCCGGCAGCCCCTGCTGCTCTTCCCCGAGGACCAGCCAGTCTCCGGGCCGGAAGCGCGCCTCCCACAAGCCGCGGGTTCCGCGGCTGGTGAAGAGGTGCACGTTGTCGCCGTTCAGCCCACCTTCGCGCACCAGCTCCTCGAAGCTCGCGTGGGTCGCGGCGTGGACCTTGTCCCAGTAGTCCAGCCCTGCGCGGCGGAGCTTCTTCTCGGTCAGCGCGAAGCCCAACGGCGCCACCAGGTGCAGGGGCGTCCCGGTGACCGCGCACAGCCGGGCCACGTTGCCCGTGTTGGGCGGGATCTGCGGCCGGACGAGCACCAGCTTGAGCCGCGGCTCGGTCGGATCGAGGAACACAGGCCGTCTCCTTCTTGGTATGTCGATTCCGTGTCCGGGCTGGCCATCATCGCGAATCCGAACGCGCACCGGAACCGGAACTGGCCGCTCGCCTCGCAGGCGCTGCGCAAGGCGGCGCCCGGGGCATCCTTGTACGAAACGCGCACCGAGCGGGAGCTGCGCGAGGCGGCCGAGCGGGTGGGACGCGACCGCCCGCGGGTGGTGGCCATCGCCGGCGGCGACGGGACCGTCACGCACACCGTGACGGCGCTGGCCGAGGCGCTGCAGGACCAGCTGCCTCCGCTCGCGCTCCTGGGCGGAGGGTCGTACGACTCGCTGGCGCCGCTGGGCGGCCGGGGAACCGCCGAGGTCCGGCTGAAGAGGCTGAGCGAGGCGATCTCGACCGGGGCGCCGCTCGAGGCGACCGAGCGCGACACCATCCGCGTCCAGCTGCCAGCGCGGGGCCAGGGTCGCTGCGGGTTCCGCTTCGGAGTGGGATTGCCGGTGCGCTTCATCGAGGAGATCTACGGGGGTGGCAAGGCGGGCTGGTGGACCAGCTCCCGGGTGCTGGCACGCGCGGCGGCCTCTTCGTTCATCCGCGGCAAGTTCGCCCGGCGGCTGTTCGAGCGCATCGACCTGCGGGTCACCATCGACGGAGAGGAGTGGCCGCGGGTGCCCATCTACGGAGTGGTGGGCTCCAGCGTGGCGGAAGCGGGGCTGGGTCTCAAGCCGTTCCGGCGCGCCACGGAGCAGCCGGGGTCTTTCCAGGTGCTGGGGCTGACGGCCGGGCCGCGCAGCTTCGCGCTGGAGGTGCCGCGCCTGTTGCTCGGCAGGCCGGCCCGGCGCGACCGGCTGCTCGAGGCGGTGGCGGAGGAGGTCGAGCTGCGCGCCCCGCGGCCGTTCGGGTATTTCCTGGACGGCGAGATCGAGGCGGCGCCGGGGCGCCTCCTGGTCCGCACGGGGCCGCGCGTCGCGCTGGTGCGGGCATGAGCGGACCGGGTGCGCGGCTGGTGAACCGGACCCGCGGCGCCGTGCTCGCCGTCCGCGTCGAGCGCGCCGAGCGGGTGCTCGACCGGATGCGGGGGCTGCTCGGGCGTCCGGCGTTCCGGGAGGGCGAGGCGCTGGCCATCGCGCCCTGCGCGTCGATCCATACGTTCTTCATGAGATTCCCCATCGATGCGGTCTTCCTCGACCGGCAGGGCCGGGTGATCCGCGCGTTGGCGGAGCTCCGGCCGTGGCGGGCGACCCGGTTCCACCTCCACGCCGATCAGGTGGTGGAGCTGCCTGCCGGCACCCTCTCGCGCACCGGCACCCGCGAAGGGGACCAGCTCGCCTTCGAGCCCGCGGCTGCGGTTTGACCGGGCCGGCGCCCGTTTGCTAGCCTCAAAACGAGGGGAAGCGCGTCGTTCGGCGCGCCGAAGACTCCGCGCTCCATGCGAATCAACTACGCCGCGAAAACCGACGTCGGCATGAAGCGTGACAACAACGAGGACAACCTCCTCGTGTTCCCCGAGCAGAACGTGTTCGCCGTGTTCGACGGCATGGGCGGACACGCGGCCGGCGAGGTGGCCAGCGCGATCGCGGTCAGCGAGGTGAAGGAGTTCTTCACCCTGACCGGCAAGGACGAGGAAGCCACCTGGCCGTTCAAGGCCGACCGCGAGAGGAGCTACGACGAGAACCGCGCCATCACCGCCATCAAGCTGGCCAACCAGCGGATCATCGAGCAGAGCGAGCAGGACGGCGCCAAGAAGAACATGGGCACCACCGCGGTGATGATCCACTTCGTCGAGCGCAACGGCTCCGGGGCGAAGGCGCTGGTCGCCCACGTCGGCGACAGCCGCGTCTACCTCTTCCGCGACGGGCGCCTGCAGCGCGTCACCATCGATCACTCGCTGGTCGAGGAGTACCTGAGGCTGGGGAAGATCACCGCCGAGGAAGCGAAGAACTTCCCGCAGAAGAACATCATCCTCCGCGCGCTCGGGCAGCAGAAGATCGTCGACGTCGAGATCAGCGCCTTCCAGCCCCAGCCCGGCGACATCTTCCTGCTCTGCTCCGACGGCCTCTCCGGCATGGTCTCGGACGAGATGATGCAGGCCATCTTGCAGAGGACTTCCGGCCTCGACGCGGCCGCCAAGAAGCTGATCGACACCGCCAACGCCAACGGCGGGATCGACAACGTCACGGTGATCCTCACCCAGTTCGTGGCGGGCTGAGGCACCGCGGTCCGCCGTCCCTAAAGGGCGACCGAGTACCGGATCAAGCCGCCCGGTTCGACAGGCCCCTGAGAACGCCCGGAACGGGGGAAGATACCCCCGGACCTGACATGTACCAGCTGTACAGGGCCGCGGACCGGACCTCTCCCCCCGCACCGGTGATTGCACAAGCGGGGCGCACGCACGGCCTCAAACTGATCGTGCACCCCTTCGCGCTCGATACCCGGTGGCGCAGCGGGCGCGGTGGTGCTAAGCCCCCCGCATGGTCGAGTCAGCCCTGACGCTGTCGGTGGATTCGTTCTGGATCAGCCCGTACGCCTTCTCCTGCTTCGTGGCTCTGAAGGAGAAGGGGCTGCCGTTCGAGGTGCGCGCGGTCTCGCTGCCGGACAAGGACCACCACCGGCCCGAGTACCAGCGCCAGTCGATGACGGGGCGAATTCCCATGCTGCAGCACGGGGATTTCGGGCTGTCCGAGTCGAGCGCGATCGTCGAGTACCTGGACGACGCGTTCCCCGGGACGACGCGCGCCCTCCCTACCTCCGTGCGAGACCGCGCGCGGGCCCGGCAGATCATGGCATGGGTGCGCAGCGACCTGATGCCGATCCGCGAGGAGCGCCCGACCACGACGATGTTCTACGAGCGCGCCACCAAGCCCCTGTCGCAGGCGGCACACGACGCGGCACGCCGGCTTATGGCGTTCGCGCTGGCCGTCGTTCCGGAAGGTCGCACCTCGCTCTTCGGTGCGCCGTGGACGGCGGCCGACTCAGATCTCGCCTTCATGCTGCAGCGGCTCAACCTGAACGGCTACGAGCTGCCACCCGCCGTCCGCCGCTTTGCCGAGGTCCAGTGGCAGCGCCCGTCCGTGCAGGACTGGGTGAAGCGCGATCGGCTGCCGTACCGTCCGTACTGAGCCGCCTCAGCACTCCAGCCGCACCCCGGGCGCCGCGATGGCGTCCTGGACGCGCTCCCCGGCGGCGACGTGGGTGCCGGCCCAGCAGACCGCCCGGACCACGGAGCCGCCTGCGTCGACTCGCACGCCCGTGCCGACCACCGCGTCGGGGCCGATCTGGGCGCGCGGTCCGACGACGGCGCCGGCGTGCAGGAGGGCCGGGCCGGTCAAGGTCGCGCTCGGGTCGATGGATGCCTGCGGGTCCGCGTGGACGCCGGGAGCCACCTCGCGCGCGCCCGCGAACGGGTCGGCCAGGGGCCGGAAGCGCTGCAAGGGAACGGTGCCGCGCAGCAGGTCGAGATTCGCCCGCAAGAGGGAGCGCGGCGCCCCCAGGTCCCCCCAGTAGCCGTTCTGCAGCCATCCCAGCACCTTGGCGCCCTCGTGGATCAACCGCACGTACGCGGTCCGGTTGATGTCGCTCTCGCCTTCGGCGGGGAGGCGCGCGAGCACTTCGCTCTCGAGCACGTGCACCCCGGTGAAGTGCATCTTGGTGAGGCCCGCCTCGACCCCGCTGCCTCGGCCGGCGATGCGTCGCACGTCGAAGGACGCGTTCACCTCGACCGCGCCGTAGGTCGCGCCGCGCGGGTACGGAGCCAGCACCATCGTGGCCATCGCACCGGCGGTGCGGTGAGCCACCACCGCAGCCTCCAGGTCCACGTCGAACAGCATGTCGCCGTTCAGCAGCAGGAACGTTCCGGGTCCGAGGAGCTGGGCCGCCCGACGCACCCCGCCCCCCGTGCCCAGGATGTGCCCGACCTCGCGGGAGATGGTCACCGACAGCCCGAGCTGCTGGCCCACCTCCAGCGCGCCCTTCTCCATCTCGGCCGCCAGATGGTGCGTGTTCACCACTACTTCACGAACGCCGGCGTTGTGCAGCAGGGCCAGGTTGTACCGGAGGAGCGGCACGCCGCAGAGGGGGACCAGGGGTTTGGGCACGCGGTCCGTGAGCGGGCGCAGCCGCGTGCCGAATCCGGCGCAGAGGACCATCGCCTTCATCGAGGCCACCCTACCAGAGCGTCAGGGGCGCGCTACTCCACGGCCGGCGTGGCGTCAGGCGCCGGCCGGCGGAAGACCCGCCAGAGCGCCGCGACCTTGCCTTGCAAGAGGCTCATCAGGCCGACATAGATGAACCCCCACTGGAAGAGCAGGAGAAAAGGAAGCGAGAAGTACACGCCTTTGTCGAGGGCGAAGTAGATGGCGCTGGTCAGGTAGCCGCCCAGCGCCAGCTCGAGCAGCGGCTGCAGACTGGTGATGGCCCGGTACTTCTTGCTCAGCCAGTTCCGGTCCTTGCCCGAGATCCCCATCTTGGGCGTCCGGGTGAACCCGGTCTCGTAGCCGACCAGCGCCTCGATTACCGCCTTGGCCTGGTTCACGCACAGCCCGATGCCCAGCGCCATGATGAAGGGCAAGTACTTGATGCGCTGCCAGACCGGCATGCCGATCTCTCGCTGCGAGGCGACGTAGAACAAGACCACGCTCATGGTCGCGGTCCAGAAGAACGGCAGGTCGAGCAGCAGCACCTCGTACCAGCCGTGCTTGAAGCGGATCACCATGCTCACCGGCATCAGCACGGTGAGGAGGATCATCAGCGGATAGGTCAGGTTCGCCGTGAGATGGAAGAAGGCCTCCACCTTCACGTCGCGCGGCAGGTCGGACTTCATGATCCGCGGCAGCAGCTTGCGGGCCGTCTGGATGCTTCCCTTGGCCCATCGGTGCTGCTGCGATTTGAACGCGTTCATCTCCACCGGAACTTCGGCGGGCGAGACCACCTCGGGCAGGTAGACGAAGCGCCAGCCGGCGAGCTGCGCGCGGTAGGAGAGGTCCAGGTCCTCCGTCAGGGTGTCGTGCTGCCAGCCGCCCGCGTCCTCGATGGTGGCGCGCCGCCAGATGCCGGCCGTGCCGTTGAAGTTGAAGAACCGGCCGCTGCGGTTGCGGGCCGTGTGCTCGATGACGAAATGGCCGTCGAGGAAGATGGCCTGCGCCTGGGTCAGGTGGGAGGAGTCGCGGTTCAAGTGGTCCCAGCGGACCTGCACCATGCCGATTCGCGGATCGGTGAAGAAGTGCACGCTGCGGGAGAGGAAATCCCGACCCGGGACGAAGTCCGCGTCGAACACGGCGACGAACTCGCCCCGCGCCCTGCGCAGCCCTTCCTGCAGAGCGCCGGCCTTGAAGCCGTCACGGCGCTCGCGGTGCACGTAGGAGATGTCGTGGCCCGCGCGCAGCGCCCGCTCGACCGCAGCGCGGGCGATGCCTTGCGTCTCGTCGGTCGAGTCGTCGAGCACCTGGATCTCCAGGCACTCCAGGGGGTAATCGATCCGGCACACCGCCTCGATGAGCCGCTCGACCACGTACATCTCGTTGAAGATCGGGAGCTGGATGGTGACGCGCGGGAGCCGCCCGAATCGCCCCAGCGGAGTGGGCAGGTTCCCCTTGTACTTGTAGAAGAGGTACGCCATCACGTACCGGTGGGAGCCGTAGAGCGAGAGGATGAAGAGGACGCAGAAGTAGGTCCCGAGGAACAGCCCCTCCACCAGCGTCATCGTCCGCGCTCCCCAGTACCGCGAAAACATTACGTAAATCGCCGCGGAGGCGGCGAAGCGCGCGCAATGTACGAGAGAGTGGTGTCAAAGTCAAAGCTTGACGCCGTGCGCTGTCGGGGTCCGGCAGCCCTCTCAAGGAGCCGCGATCGCCAAAAAAATCACCGCGGAGACGCGGAGAGCGCGGAGATCTCTTTTCACCCGAAATCCTCCGCGTCTGCGCGGTGATCTTTTCGACCTCGAATCGAGTCCGTCGCGGCTAGCGCAGCCGGGAGGCGCTCACTGCGGGTGGGGTGGCGGCCGCGGCCGCGGCGGGCGGAGGGGGCGGCGGGGCGGCGCGCTCCCTCTCGAGATGCGCGCGGAACGCCTGCTCGCTCCGGTCCAGGTAGGCGCCGCAGGCGGCCGGATCGATGAACGGATTCGGCGCGCCGTCGGCCATCCTGGCCCTCCGCTCGTCCTGCTGGAAGAAGCTCGCATGCGGTGCGAGCAGGACATCGCAGGGCAGCGCCCGCAGGATGCGAAAGCTGCGCTCGTAGTCGTCGGCCGCCCGGGGGTACCGGGGGTTGCCCAGCAGCCGGTACTCGTCCGGCACGCTCATGCTGCAGTTGAAGACCACGTGCAGCGTCCGCTCCTGCTCGCGCTGCACCGTGGTCCAGGTGGTGCAGCCCTGCGTGTGCCCGGGAGTCACGTGCGCCACCAGCTCGGTCGGACCCACGCGCACCACTCCGCCGTCCTGCACGATGCGGTCGGCATACACCGCAGCGAAGGGGATGGAATCGCCGAACTGCGGATCGCCCTTGCCTCCCCGGGCCATGGCTTCCGCGTCCGCGCGGCTGGCGACCACCTGGGCTCCGGTGCGCCGCTTGAGCTCGGCCAGGCCGCCGGCGTGATCGAAGTGGGCGTGGCTCATCACCAGGACCTTCACGTCCTCGAGCTTGAACCCGAGCTTGTCGATGTTCCGCACGATCTGCAGCGCCGACTCCGCGAAGCCGCCGTCCACGATCACGTGGCCCTTCGGGGTGGCGATGAGGAACGAAGTGACCTCGGCCGAGCCGACCGAGTAGACGTTCCCCACCACGTGGAAGGGCTCGCGGGACTCGGCCCATCCGCGCGGCGCCGCCGTCGCGAAGAGGAACAGGAGCGCGAGCGTCATGGCGCCGCGCTCGCGGCCTTGGTCCCGCCGGCCTCGTGTCCGAGCAGCGAGGCCCGGAAGATCTGCCAGGTGCGCAGCGTATCGAGAGCGGTCTTGAGCTGGAAATCGTCGTTCGGGTCGCCGGGCTGCTGCGGGAGCTTGGGCAGGGAGGCCGAGACCGGCACCACGGACGCGACGGCCTCCTCGGCCTTGAAGTGGTTGGGGAGGTTCCGCTCGCGAGGCGAATCATCCTCGCTGACTTCCACGGGACCCGGCTGCTGGCGCACGAAGAGATCGGGCGTGATGCCCTTCTCCTGGATGCTCCGCCCGCTGGGCGTGTAGTAGCGCGCGATGGTGAGCTTGAGACCGGAGCCGTCCTCGAGCTCGATCACGGTCTGCACGCTGCCCTTGCCGAACGTCGGCGTCCCCATCACCACCGCCCGGCCGTGGTCCTGCAGCGCTCCGGCGACGATCTCGCTGGCGCTGGCCGTGCCGCCGTCGACCAGCACGATCAGCGGATAGCTCGGCTCGGTGTCCTTGGCGTGCGCCCGCTCCACCTCGACGTGCTTGTTGCCGCGCCCTTTGGTGGTGACGATGATTCCGTCGAGCAGGAAACGGTCGGCGACCTTCACCGCCTGGTCGAGCAGCCCGCCCGGGTTGTGCCGCAGATCGAGCACCAATCCCGCGAGCTGGCCGCCCGCCTGCCCGCGGAGCGAATCGAGCGCCTTCTTCAGATAGGAGTCGGTGCGATCCTGGAAGTTCTTGATCTTCACGTACCCGTAGCGCCGGTCGTAGAGGCGCTGCTCGACCGACACCACCCGGATCACGTCGCGCACCAGGGTCAGCGAGCGCGGCTCGGGCCAGGAAGCCCGGGACACCTTGATCACGCACTTGGTGCCCGGAGCGCCCATCAGCGCCTTGACCGCGTCGGTGTCCTTCCAGCCGCGCGTCTGCGCGCCGTCGATCTCCAGCACCCTGTCGCCGGGCGCGATGCCGGCGCGCGAGGCGGGCGAGTCGTCGACCGGCGAGACCACCACCAGATCGTCGCCGCGCGCGGCGATCTCCAGCCCCACGCCGCCGTACTCGCCGTCGGTCTCTTGCTTGAGCGCCGCGTACGCCTTGGGATCCATGAAAGTCGAGTGTGGATCGAGCGTGCGCACCATCCCGTCGATGGCGCCGTAGAGGAGCCTCGCGTCGTCGACGTCCTCGACGTAGTTGTTCTGGATGAGACTCAGCACGTGGCTGAACACGTCGAGCTTGCGGTAGGGCCCGGTCGCGTCGTTCGCCGCTTTCGCCACCCGGGCGGCGAACAGCCCGCCAAACGTCGCGGCTACTATCAGGAGCGCGAACCGGGCCCGGCCGCGGCGCACCGCCGCGGGACGTTCGACCGGCGGCGGCGGCATGCGCTCCATCGGCGTCCTCTCCAGCAGTTTAACGGAGCCCCTACGGTCCGCGAGAAATTGGCGCGCCGGCGCGCGCGCCCGTCCGGGGCTTTTTGGGTCGCGCCAGCCACCGTTCCGGGTCGAGCGGCATCTGACCCTGGCGCAGCTCGAAATAGAGGTAGGTTCCCTTCAGGGAGCCGCTGTCGCCTACTGTGCCCACCACGTCGCCGCGGCGCACCTCGTCCCCTTTCGCCCGCGCGAGTGTTCCCAGGTGTGCCATCAGGGAGAAATATCCGTCTCCGTGGTCGACGATGATCAGGTTCCCGTAACCGTGGAACCACCCGGCGTGCACGATCCTGCCCGCATGGATCGCGCGCACCGGCGTCCCTTCTTCGCAGCGCACGTCGATCCCGCGCTGCAAGGTCACCGTGCCGTACCGTTCGTCCACCGATCGCCCGAATCGCGCTTCGATCCGTCCCGACTCGACCGGGAACAGGAGCTTGCGGCGCATGCGCCTGACCGGCGGTTCGTCCGGGACCGGCCGCGCGGCGGGCGCCGCCTGCTGCAGCTGGCGCACCTCGCCGGCCAACGCGCGCGCGGCCTCCTCGAGCTCGCTCGCGGCCTGCTCGTGCGTCGCCTTGTCGTCCTGGACCGACGCCACCAGCCGGCGCTGCTGCGCGGCGTGCGCCTCCAGCGCGGCGCGTTTGTCGGCCTCTTCCGCGGCTGCCTTGGCCTCTTCGTCGCGCACCTGCGCCAGCTCGTCGCGGGCGGCCTTGGCCGCGGTGGCGAGCGAGCGCAGCCTCTGCAGCGCGCCCAGGTCGGCCTCCAGCAGCGCATCGAACAGCCGCCGCCTCCTCAACAGGTCCGGGATGGATTGCGCGCCGAGCAGGAAGCGCAGGTACCCTTCCCTCCCCAGGCGGTAGCGCGCCACCAGTCGCGGAGCCGCGGCGTCGGCCGCGGCCTGTAGCTCGGTTTCGGCCTTGCGCGACTTCGCCTCCACCGGGGAGAGCCGCTCTTCCGCGGTGCGCAGCCTGACCTGCGCGGCGCGCAGCGCGCGCGCTTCCACGTCGACCTGCCGCTCCGCCTCGGCCAGCTTGCCGAGCAGCGTCGCCTCGCGGCCCGCCAGCTGCTCCGCCATCGCGCGCTCCTTGGCGAGCTGCGCGGCCCGCTCGCGCTGCGCGGCGGCCGACAGCACGGCGGCGGCCTCCTGCTCGGACTTCGGCGGCGGCGCGGCGAGGATCAGGAGGAGAAGCGCGATCATGTGCGCAGCGACCGCGCGACGGCCAGGTAGCTGCCGCACAGGCCGACCAGCGCGCCGGCGAGGGCGAGCAGCGCGCAGTAGCCCGGAGCCAGCCGAGGCGCCGTGGCTCCGGCCGCGAAGGTGAAGGCAGCCGCAGCGCGGGGGAGGATCAGCTGCTGCGCCGCCAGGAGCCCGGCACCGGCGAGCGCGGCGCCGCACAGGCCCTGCAGCGCGCCTTCCAGGAGGAAAGGCGCCCGCACGTATCCGTCGGTCGCTCCCACCAGCTTCATGATCTCGATCTCGTCGCGCCGGGCGTACACCGCGAGCCGGATGGTGTTCGCCACCACCAGCAGCGCGGCGACGGCCAGGAGCAGGAGCGACGCGGACCCGAAACCGCGCAGCGCGCCCCCCAGCGCCTCCAGGCGATCGACCCACTCGCGCCCGTAGTCCACCTCCGCCACGCCGCCGACGCTCGAGACCTGGTCCGCCAGCGCGCGCAGATCCCCGCCGCCCTTCGGAGTCAGCTCCAGCGTCGCGGGGAGCGGGTTGCGGGGGAGCCCGTCGAGCGCTCCGCCCAGATCGCCGAGCTGTACCCGCAGCCGTTGCAGCGCCTGCGCCGGGGAAACCAGCGCCACTTCGACCGTCGGGTGATCGGCGCGCACGCGCTCCGCCACCGCGCGGGCCTGCTCCTCGGAGAGCGCCCGATCCAGGTAGGCGGTCACCGTGGGCTGCGCCCCCCAGCTGGCCAGGAGAGAGCGCGCCCCCAGCACCGAGAATGCCAGCGCCCCGCCGAGGAAGAGCGCCAGCGCGATGGTGACGACCGCGAGCAGGCTGGGGAGCGGCGCCCGCCACAGGTTGATCAGGGCCCGCCGCAGGAGCCTCCAGGTGAGGTGGGTCATGCGTCGGCCGTCACCTTGCCGTGATGGAGCCGGATGATCCTGCGGTGGTAACGGCCGAGCAGTCCGCTGTCGTGAGTAGCCACGACCACCGTCGCCCCGCGCGCGTTGGCGTCGAAGAGGAGCTGCAGGATGCTGTCGGTGAGCGAGGCGTCGAGGTTTCCGGTCGGCTCGTCGGCGAGCAGGATGGCCGGCTCGTTGACCAGCGCGCGGGCGATGGCCACCCGCTGCTGCTCGCCGCCGGACATCCGCACCGGGAGGAATCCCGCCTTTTCGGCCAGGCCGACCTGGGCCAGGCGCTTGCGGGCGCGCTCGCGGATCTGGGCGTCGGAGGCGCCCAGCACCTCGAGGGCGAATCCGACGTTCTCCAGGGCGGTGCGGTTGGGGAGCAGCTTGAAGTCCTGGAAGACGACGCCGATGCTGCGCCGCAGGGCGGGCACCCCGCCGGCGCTCAGCCGGTTGACGTTGCGCCCGCCGACGAGGACCTGGCCGCTGGTCGGCTCGTCCGCGCCGAAGAGCAGGCGCAGGAGCGTGGTCTTTCCCGCGCCGGAAGGCCCGGTGAGCCACACGAACTCACCTTTCTCCACCTGCAAGGTCACGTCGTCGAGCACCGGTGGGTCGTCGGACCAGCGCTTGGTGACGTGGAACAGCTGGATCAAGGACTGCAGCCTCCGATCTGCCCGGGCAGGAGCGACCGGGCCGTGCACGAGAACACGCCCGCGTTCGGACCGGTCACGTTGCAGGTCCCGCTGAACGCGTCCGAGACTCCCGCGAGCGTGCCGTTGCAGGTGGTCCCGAGGGTGGTGATCAAGGTCGCGCCCGAGCAGGAGCCGACCAGCGCCGCGGGCAGCGGGACCGGCGGCGTGGTCCCGCCGGAGCACCCGTCCTGCGCCAGAAGCGATGCGGGGGGGAACGCGCAGGTCTGCACGCCGCCGTCGGCAGCGCCCCCGTCGGGGCCGGCGTCGGCCGTCCCGCCGTCGTCGAGCGGCGCGTTCTCTCCGGGGAGCCCGTTCACGGGCCCGGTCTGCGAATAGCTCGCCCCCTTGCCGCAGGCGGCGGCGAGTGCCGCTGCGAAGGCGATCGCTGCTTGCTTTGGTGCGCTCATATCAGCCTCGGGGCTGACTTACTTGGGTGGCTCCAGGTCGGCGGAGAGGAAGGCGAGGATCACTTCGTCGAGGCTCTTCTCGCTGATCAGCTCCTCCGCGAACAGCGTGGGAAGATCGTCGTGCGGCGCCTCCACCGGCTTGGTGTCGTCCGCGAAGATGTTCTGCGGGCGCGCCGCGGCCGGCTTCGCCCCCGCCCGCGCCGCGGGCCGTACGCCGGGTGAAGAAGTCGGCGTCATCTTGGGCGGAGGTCCCGGCGGCGGCCGGGCCTGGGGAGGGACGCGGGTGGTCTGCGGCAGCGGCCCGCCGGGGACGCGCGGCGCCGGCGGAGGAGACGCTCCCGGAGGTGCGGGCTCCCAGACCGGCTTTTGCTGCGGACGCGGCGCCGGGCGCGGCGCCGGACGCGGCATGGGCCCGGCCATCTCCTTGGGCCGCGGGGCCTTGGGCAAGAGCGGCGCGAGAGTGCGAGGAGGAGGAGGAGGGGCGACGGCGGCCCCGGCGTTCACGGCCGTGGGGCCAGTCTCCCCGGTGGCGAGCACCCCGGGCTCGTAGTGAGGGGCGGAAAGGCGAGCCGCCAGATCGTTGAACTCGCCCGAGATGAGCCGCTTGAGCATCGCCTTGTGCTGCACCTCCATCAGGATGCGCACGGCCTTGGGCAGATCGGGCTCCGCATCGACCAGGTCGGCGTAGCTCGACTTCATGCTGGCGACGATGTTGCCGCCTACGAAGAGGTGGGTGATGTAGTGCGAATGTGGGAGGCCGGAGTCCTCCGTCTGCACGTGGTACAGCCGCGGCCCGTATTGGACGTTGTGGTTGAACCCAACGACCGGGGCTCCTGCTTTGGGCGCGCTCACGGGGTCTCTTCTGCTCTCCGGGACGCCCTCGGGGCTCCTCTGGGAAACTTAGCAGAGGGTCCACCCGGTCGCCACTCGGCGCCCCTGCTCGCCGCCCCTTCGGCGGCGGTGGCTTCTGGGGTGGATTTCATTGGCCTAGATCCACTGCCTCCACCGAATCGAGCGGCCGGCCCAGGAAGCGCTCGGCCATGCGGTGGAAGCGGTCGGGGACGTCGGTGCAGAGCGTGCGGTGCCAGGCCGTCCCGCCCGCGCGCGCGAGGCCCCGCGCCCGAAGGAGCTGCGCGACCGCCTCGGCGGTGGCCTGGGCGGAGTCGACCAGCGCCGGCCCCGGCCCCATCACCTCGGCGATCACGCCCGCCAGGAGCGGATAGTGCGTGCATCCGAGCAGCACCGTGTCGGCGCCGGCGCGGCGCAGATCCCCGAGATAGCGCTCCGCCACCAGGCGCGGAACCTCCCCTTCCGTCCAACCTTCCTCGGCGAGGGGGACGAACAGCGGACATGCCCGCGCGACCACGGTCGAGAGCGGCGCCAGCCGCCGGAGCGCGGCCTGGTAGGCGCCGGAGGATACCGTCGCCGGAGTCCCCAGCACCGCGATGGTGCCGCCCCGCGTCCGCGCCGCCGCCGCCTGCGCTCCGGGCTCGATCACGCCGACGACGGGGATCGGCAGCGCCTCCGAGATCGCGGGCAGGCTGTCGGCGGACACCGTGTTGCAGGCGACGACGAGCATCTTGATGCCTTGCCCGGCGAGGTGGCGCGCGCAGAGGAGCGCGTAGCGGGTCACCACGTCGCGGGACCGGGTCCCGTAGGGGACGCGGGCCGTGTCGCCCAGGTACACCGTGTGCTCCGCCGGCAGCCGCGCGGTCAGCGCCCGGAGCACGGTCAGGCCGCCGACTCCGCTGTCGAAGACGCCGATGGGCGCGTCCATTCGCCTTCAGGATGCCTGTTCGGGCTACCCGGAGAAAGGAATCTGCCAGGAGGCGGAGGACTGGTTGGGCACCGCGAAGAGGATGCTCGTCTGGAACGCTCCGGCGGTGGCGTCGAAGCCCCACAGGCCGGCGGCCACGTTGGGGAGCGAGAGGCCGCCGCACGGCGCGGTCCCCGACTGCTTGGTTCCGGACGGACTGGTCAGCGTATACGAGACGGGCCCCGGGCAGGCGGCGCCTCCGAAGTCCCAGCTCAGCACCGCCGAGCCGATCGCGCTGCCCACGGGGTCGGCGTCGACGTCCACGTTCGAGACCAGGCCCAGCACGAACTGCGCGCTGGCCGGATGCGTGGTCTGGTAGACGAGGGTCGAGCCGCCGATCGTGTTGCGGAACCCGCTCATGGCGAAGGTATGGATCCCGGCCGGGACGGGAGAGATCTGCGTGCCCTCCACGCCGTTGTTGTCGCAGGCGAGCTGGCCGACGAGCGTTCCGCCGGTGCCGTTGGGATTCGGATCCAGCGCGAGGGTGACCACGTCGACCTGCGCCTCGGAGCAGGTCATGGCTCCCTGCGCCCCGAGCCCGAAGCCGCCGCCGCTGATCAGCGCGTCCCAGCTCACGTCCGCGATGGCGGAGGTGGGCTGCGCGGGCGGGAGGTCGACGCGGACGTTGGTATCGGCGCCGCTCACGACGTTGACGTGCAGGTTCTGCTGCCAGTAGGCCGGCTGACCGCCGCGGACGCCGACCAGATAGAGCTGGTGGGTGCCGGGCGAGAGCGGCGAGATCGACGTCCCGTCGATCCCTCCGGCGGAGCAAGCCACGTCCACGCTCCCCGACTGGTCCATGATGAGCGCCCCATCCACGCTCATCCGCACCGAGGACACGCCGGCCCCCGCGCAGCTGAGGCCGCCGAAGGTCCAGTCGAGCGAGATCGATCCTGCGGGTACCGGCTGCACGTCGATCTGGACCACGTTGGTGCCCCGCTGGATGGCGATGTCCTGCTGCGTCTGGTACAGGACCGTTCCGTTCGCATCGAGGCCGGAGACGGTCAGGGTGTAAGGTCCGGCCAAGAAAGAGCCGAGAAGGTGAGCCCCGCCGGCGATGCTTCCGCCGCCCAGATCGCAGGAGAACTGGTTCGGATTGAGCAGCTCGTTCGCGAGGTCCACCTGGATCGTGTGGACTCCCGCCGCGAGGCACGATTGGCCGGCGAACGTCCAGGTCACGTCGAGGGTCCCCCGGGCGGGATCGCCGCACCCGGACACGACCACCATCGCAGCGGCCAGGCCGGCCATCGCTGTCAGCGGTGCGCGCATGCTCGTCCGCCATCCTCCCTGCCCGTCTGACGTACCGGCGGGCGTGCTGTATTCAAACCAACGGACCCGCCGGGCCCCATCCCGGGCACGGGAACCGAACCTCCTCCCCGCGCGTTCGAAACACGTTTGGAGCGGAGCGGTCCTTTTTGGACTAAGAAGGCAGAACCATGAACACGAGTGAGAGTCTCAACTACATCCAGATGGTGACCCACAGCGGCGTGGTGGTGAGCGCCGTCCTGGCGTTGCTCGTCCTCTCTTCCCTGGGGAGCTGGACGATCATCTTCCGCAAGGCGCTGCACCTGCGCCGGGCGCGGGAGCAGAGCGCGCACTTCCTGGAGACCTTCTGGCGCTCCAAGCGGCTCGACCAGATCTTCGCGGCGGCCGAGAAGCTGCCGCTCTCGCCGGTGGCGCAGGTCTTCCGCGCCGGCTACGTCGAGCTGTCCAAGATCTCCCAGGCCCAGCCGACGCCGGAAGCCTCCATGCACGAGCAGCTGGGAGGGTTCGAGAACGTCGAGCGCGCCCTGGGCCGCGCCGCCAACGCGGAGCTGACCACCCTGGAGTCGTCGATCCCGTTCCTCGGCACCACCGCGGCGGCGGCCCCGTTCGTTGGCCTGTTCGGCACGGTCTGGGGGATCATGGGAGCGTTCCGCGACATCTACCAGGTCGGCAACGCGAACCTGGCCACGGTGGCGCGCCCGATCAGCGAGGCCCTGATCGCCACCGCGGTGGGATTGTTCGCCGCGGTCCCGGCGCTGGTCGCCTACAACGCGTTCAACACGAGCATCCGCGTGCTGGAGAACGAGATGCGCAACTTCAGCGCCGATTTCCTCAACATCATCAAGCGGCACATCTTCAAGAAGGCGGCCTAGGGGTGGCGTTCTCCGGAGGAGAAGGCGGGAGCGGCCGCCGGGCGATGACCGACATCAACGTGACGCCGCTGGTCGACGTCATGCTGGTGCTGTTGATCATCTTCATGGTCACGGCGCCGCTGATCCAGAGCGGAGTGAAGGTGGACCTTCCCCGCGCCCAGGCGCAGCAGATGGAGCACGCCGAGGAGAAGCTGGTCCTGAAGATCACCCACGACCGCAAGATCTATCTGGGCGACACCGCAGTCGACCCTGCCCGCCTCGAGCAGCTGCTCCTCAGCAACGCGCGCGTGCAAAAGGACAAGGAGATCTACCTGCAGGCGGACCGGTCGCTCCCCTACGGGCTGGTGGTGCAGATCATGGCCACCGCGCGCAGGGCGGGCGTGGAGTCCCTGGGGATGATCACCGAGCCGGAGAAGGAGCTGACCAGCCGGTGACCGAGGCGCGGCCGCAGACCGTCTATCGCAGCCTCCTCGGCGGGGACCCGCGGATCGGGTGGCTCGGCTCGGGGCTTGCGCTCGCCGTCGCGCTGCACGTCACGGTGGTGGCGGCCGCATTCTTCCTGCCCCGGTTCTTCGACCGGCCCCGTCCCCTGCGCAAGCCGGTCATCGCCCACCTGGTCGCGCTGGGCAAACCGCGCGACCCGCGGCTGATGCCGCGCAAGGAATCGGAGCCGCCGCCCGGTGGGTCGCCATCCACGCCGCGACCGTCCTCCTCGGGCAAGACCGCGCCTGAGCCCACCCGGCAGGAGCTGATGGAGCGCGCCCTGGCGGGCGCCGAGCGCCGCACGAAGAACGAGAAACCGGACCCGGAGCGCGCCGGCCAGGAAACGGGCAGCCCCAGCGGGACCGCCGCCAGCGCCGAGGAAGGCGAGAAGTACTTCGGCGAGGTGGAGGATCGGATCCACGCCAACTACGTCGTTCCCTCGGTCATCTCCGAGCGCGAGCGGCTCTACCTCTCCGCGACCGTGGTGATCTACATCGGCCGCGACGGGACCATCGTGAAGCACGTGATGACCAAGCCCTCCGGCAACTCCTTCATCGACCAGGCCCTGGTGCTCACCCTGCAGCGCACGCGGTTGCCGCCGCCCCCGCCCGAGCTGGCCGGTCTCGTCCGCAACGAGGGGCTGGAGATCAACTTCAAGCCATGAAGCGACTGCTCCTTCTCGCGCTCGCCGCCGGCACCGCCGCGCATGCGCAGCGTCCCACCATCGACATCTCGAACGCCCGCGTGCAGGCATATCCGATCGCGCTCGCGCCTCCCTCCGGCGCGCCGGAAGGCGCCGACGTGATGGACGTGCTCGCCGCCGATTTCGACCGCAGCGGCCTGTTCCGGCTGCTCGACCCGCGCAGCTTCCTCGCCGATCCGGCGAAGGAGGGAAGCTCGGCCAGCACCATCGACTTCTCCAAGTGGACCGCGATCGGGGCCCAGGCGCTGGTCAAGGCCGCCGCCAAGGTGGACGGCGACGTGGTGAAGGTGGAGTTCCGCCTCTTCGACGTTCCCCACGCTTCCGAGCTCTTGCGCGGCAATTACAGCGCGCCCCGGGCCGCCCTCCGGCAGATCGCGCACCGCTTCGGCGACGACGTGGTCCGCTCCTTCACCCAGGAGCCGGGCGTGTTCCAGACCCGCATCGCCTACGTGCGCGAGACGGAGAACGGCAAGCAGATCACGATCGCGGACTCCGACGGGTACGGGCCGCAGCAGGTGACCTCCAACTCGATCAACCTGCTGCCGGCGTGGGCGCCGGACGGGCGGTCGCTGGCGTTCACCAGCTTCCGCGACGGCGCGGGAGCGCACCTCTTCCAGGTCGACCTCGGCACACACGCGGTGCAGCAGCTGGTCAAGATGGGGGACTTCGCCACCGGCGCGGTGTTCAGCCCGGACGGGATCCGGTTCGCCTTCTCCGCCAGCCGGGACGAGAACACCGACATCTGGCTCTCGCCCATCGAGGGCGGCATCGTGCGCCGGATCACCGACTCGCGCGGCATCGACATCTCCGCCTCCTGGAGCCCGGACGGCAGGCGCATCGCCTTCGTCTCGGACCGGGCCGGGTCTCCGCAGATCTACACGATGGCCATGGACGGCAGCGACGTGCGGCGCATCACCTTCCAGGGGAACTACAACCAGGAGCCGGCGTGGTCGCCGAAGGGGGACCTGATCGCCTTCTCGGGGCGCGACGAGCACCGCGTGTTCGACCTTTACGTCGTCAACGTGCAGACCGGAAAGATCACGCGACTCACCCAGAACGAGGGGACCAACGAGAAGCCCTCGTGGGCGCCGAACGGCCGCCTGATCGTCTTCAGCTCCACGCGCAGCGGCAAGAAGCAGCTCTGGACCATCCTCCCCGAAGGCTCGAACGCGCGGCAGCTGACCAACGAACCCCGCGGCGCCTCCGACCCTGCATGGGGCCCGCTCCCCAAGCGGTAGCCCTTCGGGAAGCGGCCTCAGGGGCGCTCGTTTTGCCGAAGGTGTCACCCCACGAGGATTTCGATTGCTTTCCGTGGGGAGTCGACGGAGGCGACAGCGAACCCCAACTCCGACAAGCTAGTGAGACGCGCCATCGCGCCGCTTGCAGAGAAGACGTACAGGGTGGAGTTCACCGCGAACCAGGAACTTCACGACAAGCTCCGACAGGCACAGGACCTGCTCCGGCACCGTGTTCCGGATGGAGACCTGGCCTGCATCGTGGACAGGGCGCTCGATCTGCTGATCGAGGACGTGAAGAAGGAGCGGTTCGCGGTCGGTCGGAAACCTCGGCAGCCGTCCGCCGGAGCCGTGAAGGTGGAAGCGTCCTCCCGCCATATCCCGGACGCGATCAAGCGGAAGGTCTACGAGCGCGACCGCGGGCGATGCACGTTTGTAGACGAGCGAGGACTCAGGTGCCCGGCGACGGGCAACCTGGAATTCGAACACGTCGACGGATTCGCGCTCACGCATCTGCACGATGAAGATCGCATCCGGCTGCTGTGCCGTAGCCACAATCAGCGCGCGGCAGAGAAAACGTATGGGCGCGCCTTCATGCGGGCACGATCATTACGTGCCTCGACTTGTTCTGGGCCGGGACGCGGCGCGTTAAGAGCGGCCACGCGCCAATTGGACCTGCTCGGCCAGCCGACACCCCAGGCCGCGAGGATGCCCGGGGACTTGCGCTACCTCCCACTAGCTCTACGCCAGCTCGCTCTGAAAAGCTGTGGTGACCGACGGTCGCTTTTCCCCGTAAGCGGGTTCGCGAATCGACGGCGTGGGTTGCCGGTCGACTCCAACGCGCCTCGGTTACAACGGATCGATCGCGAAGTACGGGCCGATGCGGGGCTCGTTGAAGAGGGGATCCGGAGAAAGGTTGATGCCCAGGTCGATGGCGACGCGCCCGATGGGGGTCAGCCAACGGAGCCCGAAGCCCACCGCGTCGCGCAGGACCAGCGTCTTGAAGAACCGGTAGGTCGGCGTCGCCCACAGGTTGCCGGCGTCGTAGAACAGGGCGAGCTCCAAGGAGGGCGACATGGAGAGGCGGAGCTCCGCGGTGAAGGCGATGAACTCGTCGCCGCCGCTGGAGGAGCCGCCGGCGATCGCTGCCAGCGCCTGCGGCGTGCAGGCGATCCCCGTCAGCGTGCCCTGGCAGAACTGCACCTCGCGGTGGAGCTCCTCGACCACGTCCTGCGGCTGCACCGCGTCCTCGTGGAACCCTCGGAGCGAGGTCGCGCCGCCCAGGTAGAAGCTGCGATCGCCCGGGGTGTGGGAGTTGGAATCGAGCTGGTAGATCCGCCCGCCGCGCGCCGACAGCATCAGGCTGGAGAGGAACGGCAGCGGGATGTAGCCCGCCGCGATCGCTTGCAGCTTCACCAGCCGCGGCGGCGCGAACCCGCTGGCCTGGAAGGCGCGGAAGTAGTCCCCGGACGCCTGTATGAAGATCCCGGAGCGGGGACGCGCCGGATCGTCCCGCAGGTCCAGCGCGACCGAGGGCCGCAACGAGCCGAAGATCATCTGGCCGGGCGGCAGCCGGAAGATGCGCGGGTCGACGTCGGCGAGCGCGTCAGCCGGGGTGGGGAAAGTGCCGAAGCTCTGGTAGCCGACTTCGTACTGCAGGCCGGCGGCGATCGGCCGGTTCTTCGCCAGATCGACGGAGGCCTGCGCGGAATACTTGGTCAGCGAGTAGCTGGGCCGCAGCGCGCGCTCGTGGATGAGGTCGAGCCCGGCGCGCAGCTTGTCGGTGATGGGCCACAGCCGCGGCGCGGAGAGGCCCAGGTCGACGACCCGCTCGATCGGATCGTCGGGCGCATGGAACTGGGTCACGCATTGCGAGGTGGGGCTGAGCACTTCAGGGCAGGTCGTCGTGCTGTACGGCGGGCGCAGGAAGGGGAAGTCGGCCTTGGCCACCGCGCTGAAGGTGAGGCCCCGGCCGAGCAGGTTGCCCTGGGTCCACTGGACCCCCACGCGCGGGCCGTCCGCGAGGGAGAACCCCATCGTGGCCTGGAAGTCCTTGGTCGGCCGTTCCCGCAGCTGCACCTGGATGGTCTTTTCCGACTCGGCCACCTCGGGGTTGCGCGGGGTCAAGGTGGCGCTGAAGAAGATGCCGGTGCGCAACAGCGCCTGCTGGCCCCGATCGAGGACCTCGGGGGTGAGCACGTCGCCTTGCTTGAGGTTGATCAGATCGAGGACCAGGGACTCCTGGGTCTTGCGCTGCCCCACCACCTCGACGAAAGCGACGCGCACCACCGGACCGGGCTGGATGCGGTAACGCACCTCGACCCGGGCGAACTCCTGCCCGGGCTCGGCGTTCTCGTCGAAGCTCTCCTCGTCCTCGACGCGGGCGTAGAGGTGGCCGCGGCGGGTGAAGATCTGGGTGAGCGCCGCGCGCCCCTCTTCGGCGAGGAAGTAGCTGAACGGCTCCCCCTTGCGCAGCGCGATGGCGCCGTCCAGCTCGCGGGCGGGCACGTCCCCTCCCCCCTCGATCAGGATGCGCGACACCCGGGTCTGCTCGCCTTCCGCGATGGGAATGGTGACCCGCAGCCGGTGCGGGTCCCCCTTGATCGCTTCCGGCCGGGGCGGTCCGGCCCGCACCGACAAGTAGCCCTGGCTCTTGTAGAGGTCCTCGATCTGCTTGAGCGCCCGCGCGTACGGGACCGGGTCGAAGACCGTCTCGGGCTCGGTTCGGGTGCGCGGCCGGCGCGGCTCCGGGATCCGCCCGGCGACCTGGGTGGCGTCCACCGCCCAAGGGTCGGCGCCGGCCGCCGGATCGCTCACCACCGCGTCGCGGAGTTGCTGGAGGACCCGCTCGCCCAGTTGCCGGTTGGTGAACTGCTGGTTGCCGGTGAAGACCAGCTGCTCGACGCGCACCGGCCGGTCCTCGTCGATGCTGAACACCAGCTCCACCGTGCCGTCGCGGGTGGTAATCTCCCGTTCGGCCACCCGGGCGCGCAAGAAACCCTGCCCGACGTAGAACCGGCGCAACCGCGCCGCCATCTCCTGCGCCATCTGCGCGTCGACGGGCTCGTCCTCGCCCGCGGTGGGTGCCGAGAGCCCCAGCTGCGCGATCAAGAGCGAGTCGGGGAAGGCAGCGTTCCCCCGCATGTGGAACTTCACCACCGGCCCGGCCTGCACCGGCACGATCACCCGCGCTCCGGCGGGCGGTACGTCCTCCAGGATCGGGGACTCCACCACCGCGCGCAGGCGGCCGGCGCGGCGGTAGCGCTCCCGCACGCCGCGCACGCCGTCATCCAGCGCGGAAAGGTTGAGCACGTCGCCGGGCCGCAGCTTGAACGCCGCCAGCAGCTCGTCGCGGCGCAGCGCCACGTCGCCGTCGAACCGCACCTCGGCGATGCGGGTGGCCGGACCTTCGTCGATGCGCATCTCGAGGGCCACCCCGTCCTTCGTCACCGTGCGGATCGGCGTGATGCTGGCCCTGCGGTAACCGATGCGGTTGTAGGCGGCGAGGATCGCGTCCGCCGCGCGCGCGACCGGCTCTTCGATGAACTCGGCGTTGACTTGAAGGTTCGCGATCTGGTGCAGCTGGCTCTCCGCCAGGGCCCTCTGCCCGCGGAAGGTGACCGAGACGAGCTTCTGCACCGGCGAGACGGCGAAGACCAGCCGCACGGCCCGCGTCCAGCCGGACCGATACAGCTCCCGAGGCAGGGGCTCGATGTACGCCGCCACCCGCGCGAAGCGGCCGCTGGCGTGGAGCGCCCGCACCGCGTCGCGCACCGCCCGCGCGTCGAGCGGCGCTCCGTCCTCCACCGGGACCAGCGCCCGCAGCTCCTTGGCGTCGGTCCCTTCGAAGACGACCTGTCCGACGCGGACCGGCTCCCCCGCTTGCGGCTGCGCCCAGGGCGGCAGGGGCTCGTCGCCAATGCGGGCCTGCGCGGGCACCGCCACCAAGGCGACCAGGAGCGGCAGGAGCCTCAATCGCCTTCCCATCTGAACTTCAAGTCGACTCCGAAGTCGGTGCCGGTGGTGACGTGCTCGTTGTCGAGCTGGATCTGGCCGGAGAGCGCATCGGAGAGCTGGTACGAGATCAGCCCGCGGTAGCGGCGGGTCGACAAGCCTTCCAGCACGCGCAGGTCGAGCTTGTCGGTGAGCAGGCGCGAGCGGAAGCGCGCCATCGGCTCCAGCCGGTTGGTGGCCCACGAGAAGTCCGAGGCGAAATCGATGGTCGGATCGCGCAGGATGCTGTTCTTGGGGATGAACCGGCGCACTTCCTCCGAGAAACCGGTCACCTTGTTGAGCGCTTCGACGCCGATCGCCAAGCCCGAGTCGGTAGCGCCGAAGCTCGATTGCTGCAAGTTCGTGGACACGAAGCCGAAGGTCAGCAGGAATCCCAGGTCGGCCTCGGTCAGCGCCGGCTCGGAGGTGAGCGTCACGTGCGGCTCCGCTGGCGTGCCGAAAGCGTGCAGGTGCACCTTGTATTCCACCTTGTATTCCACCTTCGCCAATGCCTGGAAGTCGAAGGAAGGGCGCACGCGGGTGCGGTCGGTGAAGGTCAGGACCCCTTGCTCGATCTGGAACTCGTTGCCACGGAACTGGGCGGTCCCGTGCACGGTGTTCACCGAGCCCAACAGGCCCACGCTGCGCGAGGTCCCGGTGACCTTCAGGTCTCCCTTGAGGTCCGCGCGGGCCAGGTTGTTCTCGATCCGCACTCCGCGAGCGAGGTGGACGTCGAGGTCGAAGTGCACCACCAAGGCGCTCTTCCCAAGCACGCGGGGCGTGGGCGGGCGCCGGCTGAAGTCGAGCAGGCTCCGCTCCAGGTCCAGGTCCTCGGTGTAGCGGAGGCGGCTGACGGTCAACGACCCGCCCAGCACCGGCTCCAGCGGTGGACCGTAGAGGGTCACGTCCCCGTCGAGCGTCGCGGGGAGGTTTTCCTGGAACCGGACGTTGACGTCGCTCAAGTGGGCAGCGATGTCGATCTTCTGCGGGTGCAGCGCTTTCATCTCCATCCCGCCGGAGAGCTTCGCCTCGCCGTTGTTGAGCTTGCCCCGCAGGTCGTCGATGACCAGCGCGTCCTGGCTGAAGGAGACGCTGCCGTTGAGCTCGCGCGCGGCGATCGGCAGACCGCGCAGGCGCGCCTCGCCGCCTTCGATGCGGAAGTTGCCCAGCACCGTGGGGCTCTGCAGCGTGCCTCCGACGGTGGCCTGGACCAGGTAGGTGCCCGCGGCGTGCTCGAGGTCGGCGAACAGGTTCTGCAGGATGCGGCCGTCGACGGACGCGGCCAGGCGCAGGTCGAGCTTTCCGTCCCGCAAGCGGCTGCCGGTCACCGCCACCGTGGTGTAGGGAGCGCGCAGGGCCAGCTTGCGCACTTCGACGCCGGCCGGCCCGAACACGAGCTGCCCCGGGCCGTCGTTCTCGAACGTCATTCCATTGCGCAAGAGCTTCAGCTCGGTCAGCTCTCCCCGGCCCTGCGAATCGCGCCAACGCAAGAGCGATCCCGACAAGGAGAGGTCGGCGGAGAGCGATCCGCCCTGCACTTCCGCCTCGGGGATGAAGCTCTGGAAGTAGCCGGACAGGTCCGGAAACCGCACCGCCAGCGAAGTCGAGTACGGCAGGTCCCCTTCCAGGACCGCGCGGCCTTCCAGGCGTTGGGTGCCCACGTCGGCCTGCCAGCGCAGCTCCGTCCCGTCCAGGCGGAGCGTGAGCTTGCCGTCTCCCAGCTCGGCGCTGCCGGCCCGTCCCCCGATGAAGCTGGATCGCACCTCCAGCTTCGGGTGCTGCGCCACGCCTCGCAGGCGCGCCTCGAGCTGGAGGGGTCCGTCGAGCCGGGCGCCGCGGACGAAGTCGAGATCGCCCAGCGTCAGGTCGCGGGCCGCGGCGTCCATCTCCAGCTGCCAGGCCGGGCCGAGTCTTCCCGCCACCTCCACCTCGCCGGCGCCGTGGCGGAGGACGAGCCGCTCGACCTGCAGCCGCGGCTCCTTTCCGTGCAGGGTGAGCCGCGCCTCGCCCCCGTCGAAGCCCTGCCCCCAGAGCGAGGCCGAGGAGAAGGACAGGCGCGCCTCCCCGTCTGGGCCCACCACCGGGCCCTTGACGTCGATCGCGCCGGACAGCCGGCCGTCCAGCTCAGGACCGTTCACGGGCGTCAGGGCCGGCACCAGGCCGGCGGCGAGATCGACCAGGTCGTGCACGTACGCGTCGGGCAGGTCGAGGTGCGCTTCGATCGCCGCCTCGCGGCGGAAGTCGAGCTTCACGTGCCCGGCGTAGGTGGAGCGGTCCTTGCGACCCCGCAGCTGGTCGAGCGAGAGCACCATGCCGGTGAAGTCGACCTGCGTGGACAGGTCGCCCAGCGAGAGGTCGATGAAGTGGAAGCCGCGCATCGCGGCGCTCGATTCCACCCGCACGTCGGAGTAGGGCCCGTGCACGCGCGCCGCCAGCGCCGCGCGACCGCGCCAGGGCAGCTGGGCGAGGTGGCCGCGCAGGTCGTCCAGGGACAGCTGGTCCGTCTGCGCGAAGAGATCCAGGCCCTTGCGGGAGTCGGTATAGAGGGCGCCTTCCACGCTCACCAGGGAGGAGCCCGTCTCGATCCGGGCGCCCCGGATCGACACCTTCTGCGGGTCGATCGCCACCGCGCTGGTCAAACGGCCCCGGGGCATCTCGAGCATGCGCTGCGGCCCCTCCTTGCGGCGAGCGTCGTAGGCGCGGTCGAGGACGGCGAAGTCCGACAAGTCGAGCGCGGCATCGCCGCTCAGCGCCAGCGGGAGCAGCGTGCCCTTCATCTGCACCTTGCCCGCGGTGCGCAGGACGACCCAGGCGTGGGGGAGCGTCAGCTTGCGCAACACCTCGGCCAGCTCCACGTCGCGCAACGCGAGGTCCGTCGAGAGGGGGATCCCGGAACCGAAACCCACCTCCAGCGTCCCGGCCACCTGCCCGCGGCCGACGGCGACGTCGAGGTGCTCGACCTTGATCCGGTGGGGGTTGAGGTCGAATCGGGCGGTCAGGTCGCCCGGGTCGAATCCTTCCAGCTGCAGCCCGCGGAGCCGCAGGTCGCCCTTCAGATGGGGATCGTCGCGGGCATAGGTGACCGCGGCATCGGCGGAGAGCGACCCGTGAACGCCGTGCAAGACGCCCGGCATGTAGGCCGCGAGCGCCGCCGCCAGGTCGTCCGCGCGCACGTTCGCGCTGGCGTCGATGTGGGGATCGCACAGGTCGGAGATCCGCCCGGAGAGGAACGCGGAGGCCTCCGTACCGATCAGATCGGCGCGAGTCAGGTCGAGCTGGCCGGTCCCCCGCAAGTCGACCTTGGCCGCGGCGCGCACCGAGACCAGTCCGACCCGGCGCCCGGGCAGCTCGACCGCGCCGCCCCGCGTCGCCACGGTGACCTGGAAGGCGTCGCCTTTCCCGTGGATCCTTGCGCTGGCGCGCGGCAGCGCCACGCTCACCCCTCCGCCGCGCACGTCGACGGACGCCCTGCGGATCTCCACCCGCCCCAGCTCGAATCGATCGAGCAGGTCGGGCAGGCACTCCTGCCGGCGGGCGCGCGCGGTGGGCGCGGATTGCTGATCGAGCGACAGATGCAGCTCGGGGTGGTCGATTTCCAGGCGCTCCAGCCGGACGCGCTGCAGCACCGGCCGGATCAGGACGTGGACGAAGACCCGCGCGACCTTCAGATCGATGCGCCCGCCCGGATCGCCCACCTGCAGCCCGTCGATGGTCAGCTGCCCGCGGGCGGGGTCGACGGAGCAGCGGGCCACCCGCACCTGCGCGGCGGTGGCCTCCTCGATGGTGGCGACGGCGTAGGCGCAGAGGTTGTTGGCGACGAAGTCGGTGCGGAGGAAGGCGATCGCGCCTCCCGCCACCACCGCCGCCGCGAGCGCGCCGGCGACCAGGACCCGCCTCAGCATGGGCGCTCCTCCGCCTCGCTCGAGGGTCCAATGCCCGGAGCTGTCCGCGCGCGCCGCATGCTTGTCTCTTCAACTCCCGACGGCCAGGGAAAGGCCGCGGTCACGAGGGCTTGGCGAGTCCGGCCAGGTAGCGATCGATCTCCCCCAGGTCGAGCGGTTTGTGCTCCTTGGGCGCGGGGGTCGGGGCCCGAAGAGGAGTCCGGTCGTCGTTCACGGCCGCGGCGCCGCCGAGGCCGAGCTCGCCGGCCACCCTTCCGATCATCGCCTCGTCGATCATCGGCACCCGCGCCACGTAACCTTCGAACAAGGCATTGTCGCACAAGGTGTTGATTACGCGAGGGGTGCCGTTGGAAAAGTGGTGGACGGCGTTCACCGCCTCGGGGGTGAAGGGCATCCGCGACGCCCCGGCCAGCCGCAGGCGGTGCTTGAGGTAGGCCTCGGTGCTCTCGGGCGTCAGGTGGGCGAGGCGGAACTTGATCGCCACCCGCTGGGCGAGCGGCGCATCCAGGCGCAGGTTCTCCTCGATCTCCGGCAGCCCGAAGAAGATCAGCGAAAGCAGCTTCCGCTCCGGCACCTCGAGGTTCAACAGGCCGCGGAACTCCTCCATCAGCTCGCGAGTGGCGAGCATCTGCGCCTCGTCGATCAGCACCACCGCCCGCTTGCCCTGCTCGTAGATGCGCACCAGCCGCTGGTAGAGCTGGCCGAGCAGGGTCAGCTTGTCCTCGCTGGGGGCGTCCACCCCGAGCTGCAGCGCGATGCGCTTGAGCAGCCAGGAGGCGGTCACCCCGCTGTGGATGATCACCAGGAGCGCGGCCTCGTACTCGTTCTCCGGGAGCGAGTCGAGCAGCCGGCGCGCCAGGGTCGTCTTGCCCGCGCCGACGTCGCCCACCAGGATGGCCAGGCCCTTCATCTGCGAGCAGACGTGCGTGAGCCGAACCAGGGCCTGCGCGTGCTGGGGCGAGTTGAAGTAGAAGCGGGACACCGGCGCGTTGGAGAACGGCTCCTGCGCCAGCTCGTAATAGTCGAGGTAGTTCACTTGGGCTGCCTCACCCTAGACGAACCCGATCTTCCGGTTGCGAGCCGACTCGGGCGGCTTCTTCTCCGCCGCCGCCGAAGCGGGCGCCGGCCGCGCGGAGGGGCTTGCCGCCGGCTTGACCAGCGCGCGGGGCCGGGCGCTGAGCTTGCCCAGCCGCTGGATGCGGGCGGCGACGTCGCGGAAGCCGCGCTCCTCCGCCGCCACCGCCTGGTACTGCTCCAGCGCCTCCTCCTTCCTCCCCAGCGTTTCCAGGACGGTGCCCAGCTCGAACGCGAGCGCGCGGCGCGCCTCGGCGTTCAGCTCGTCCAGCTGCAGGCCGTCCTGCAGGTACTTCACCGCCACCTCCGCATTGCCGCGCTCCGTTTCGCAAGTGCCGAGCATGGTCAGGCAGTCCGCCTGCCGGGCACCGCCGCCGTGGTGGAGGACGATCTCGAACTCCGAGATGGCCTCCTCGAGCAGGCCCATCTCCTTGTAGGCGATGCCCAGGTCGTAGTGCGTCTGCGCGTCCTCGCGGCGCACGGTCTGTGCCACCTTGTTGCGGAACTCGCCCAGCACCTCGTGCGCGGGCACCTGGAAGGTGTCCAGCACGTCGCCGTCCAGCGGCGCGTCCTCGATGAGCTGGGCGGCGTTGACCTCTGCGGCCAGCTCGGCCGCGAGCTCGGCGGCCAGATCGTCTGGCTCGGGCGCGGCCGCGACCTGGGGCTCCGGGGCCGCGCGGGGGGCGGGAGAGAAGCCGCGTCCTGCGCCCCCGATGCGGCGCAGCCGGGCGCGCGCGCCTTCGTGCTTCGGCTCGCCCATCAGGACGGCCTCGAGGATGGCGCGCGCCTCGTCGGCGAGACCGGACTCGATGTAGAAGTCGGCCTCCGCGAGGTCGGAGGCGAAGGCGTCGCCGCGGCCGCTGGGGGCCGGCGGGGCGATCGGCTCCGCCTCGAGCGGCTCGTCTTCGTCGGGCGCCGGCAGCTCCTCGGCCTCGAGCTCGGCAAGGGCCAGCGGCTCGTCCAGCGCCTGCTCCGGCCCGGCGGTCTCCAGCTCGATCTCCGCGTCGGCCGGCTCCAGCTCGATCTCCAGCTCCTGGCGGGCCGGGGCCGGGCCCCCCGCGAGCGCCGCGTTGCGCGGATCCAGCTTGCGCAGCTCGGTCCGCGCCTCTTGCGCGCGCGGATCGCGGCGCTGGGTGTACAGCCGCACCAGCGTGGCCAGCTCGGCGACCGCGACGTCGGTGCGGCCGGCCGCCAGCGCGACCTCCTTGGCCTTCAGGTGGGCTTCCAGGTTGTTCGGGTCGGCCGCGAGGATCTTGCGCAGGTGCTCGGACGCTTTGTCGTGGAGACCGTACTTGACGTAGACCTCGGTCTCCTTGAGCAGCTTGGGAATGCTCGCGCTGTTCAACGGCTCCGCCTGCCGGGCCGCCGGGGGAGGCGGAGTGGTGATCGGCGCGGCGCCGCGGCGAGCCGGCGCGGGCGGGGGCGCGATGGCGGACGCTCGCGGCTGCGGAGCAGGCGCCGGGCGCGGCGGCGCCGCAGGCGCGGGGCGCGGCGAGTCGCCGCGCCCCGATCGGAGCGCCGCCTTCACTTCCGGGTCGTCGGGGGCCAGCTCGGCCGCCTGGGCGTACGCCCCGTGCGCTTCGTCGGCGCGCCCCGCGTCGGCGTGCACCCGCGCCAGCTCCTTGAGCACCGAGACCGTCTTCGAGGTCTGGCCGAGGTCCTGGAACGCCTTGGCCAGCATCTGCAGCGTGTTCAGGTCGCGCGGGTTGGCCTTGAAGCAGATCTGCAGCTTGGAGAGGGCGCGCTTCGAGTCGCCGCGGGAGAGGAAATGTTCGGCCAGCTCGCGGGCCAGGCTGGTGTCCGCCTGGTCGAGATGGCTGATCCGTTCCGCCACCCGCAGGTAGTCGTCGGACCGCCCGTTGCGCTGCAGGTACTGCGCGGCCCGCCGCAGCTCGGCGACGGCCTCGACCGGGTTGTCCTGGCGGGCGTACTGCTCGCCCAGGCGGATGCGGGAGGCGACGTTGTCCGGGTCCAGGTCGACCAGCTTCTTCAGCGCGTCGAGGCTGGCCTTGTGATCGCCGGTCTTGTCGTGGTGCGCGGCGACCGTCTGCCACTCCTTGGTCGCGTCGCCGATCAGGCCCAACTGCTGATAGAGCTCGGCGAGGCGGACGTTCACCTCGACCCGCTCGACCACCTTGAGCACCTGCTTGTAGAGCGCGACCGCCTTCAAGTAGAAGCCCTGCGCCGCATACGTGCGCGCCACCTTCTCGAAGCAGTCCGCGGCTTCGGTCTGCTTCTTCATCTTTTGGTAGAGCTCGGCCAGCTTCTGGAGGACGCGGACGTCGTCCGGGTCCACTTCCAGGACGCGTTGGTATTCCTTGACGGCCTTCTCGAACTGACCTTTGACGATCAGCTTGGAAGCCGACTCGATGACCTTGTTTTTGTCCATCGGATCGGGGCGGCTCCGAGTCTCGCTCTCGACGGGCGGCGGAACTCCAGCGTAACGTGCCCTGGAGGTACATTCAAGGCCGCTCTGCGCTTGGGAAAAACGCCGATCCGCCCACCCCCGGCAGCGCACACCGGAGCACGTCTTGCCGCGCCGCGTCCAGCCGGTGTCGGATGCTGTCGGTAATCGCCGGCCGGTGTAGTCGATTACCGACAGGTAATTTTCCGCTAACTAGCCGCCGGCGGGGCGGCTTCGGCCAGCAGCCGTTCCACGGTGCGGGTGTCGTAGCGGCCTTGCACGAAAGGCTCGAACTGCAGGAGCCGCTTGTGGAAGGGGATGTTGGTCTTGATTCCCTCCACCACGTACTCCTGCAGCGCTCCGCGGCCCCGCATGATCGCGGCCGGGCGCGAATCGGCGGTGACGATGAGCTTCGCCACCATCGAGTCGTAGAACGGCAGCACCCGGTACTGCTCGTAGGCGACGGAGTCGACCCGCACACCCAGCCCGCCGGGCGCGTGGTACGCGCTGATCAGCCCGGGCGAGGGAGCGAAGGTCTCCGGGTCCTCGGCGTTGATGCGCAGCTCGATCGCGTGGCCGCGCAGCGCGATGCTCTTCTGCGTGCGCCCCAGGTCCTCGCCCGCGGCCAGGCGGATCTGCTCCTTCACCAGGTCGATCCCCGTCACCGACTCGGTGACCGGGTGCTCCACCTGGATGCGCGTGTTCATCTCCATGAAGAAGAAATCGCCGCGCTCGTCGAGGAGGAACTCGATCGTCCCCAGGTTGTTGTAGCGGACCTTCTTCATCGCCTCGACCGCGATCCGGCCCATCCGCTCGCGGAGCCTGTCGTTCAGCGCCGGCGAGGGCGACTCCTCCAGCATCTTCTGGTGCCGCCGCTGCACGCTGCACTCGCGCTCGCCGAAGTGGACGATCTCGCCGTGCTCGTCGGCGACGATCTGGATCTCCACGTGGCGCGGCCGCTCCACGTAGCGCTCGACGTACATGTCGCCGTTGCCGAAGGCCGCCAGCGCCTCCGCGGAGGCGGTGCGATACATCTGCGCCAGCTGCTCCTTCTCGCGGACGATTTTCATCCCGCGGCCGCCGCCGCCAGCCGCGGCCTTGAGGATCACCGGGAAGCCGACCTTCTCCGCCAGCCGGGTGAGCTCGCGCTCGTCCCGCACCACGCCTTCCGATCCGGGCAGCTGGGGGAGCCCTGCCTCGCGCATGGCCTCCTTGGCGCGGACCTTGTTGCCCATCATCCGGATCATCTCCGGGCGCGGGCCGATCCAGCCCAGCCCGGCATGCTGCACCATCTCCGCGAACTCGGCATTTTCGCTGAGGAATCCGTAACCGGGATGGATCGCGTCCGCGCCGGACACCTCTGCGGCGGACAGGATGGCCGGGATGTTGAGGTAGCTCTCCTTGGAGGGCGGCGGGCCGATGCAGAGCGACTCGTCGGCGAACTTCACGTGCAGCGAGTTCGCGTCCGCGGTGGAGTGGACCGCCACGGTCTGGATGCCCAGCTCGCGGGCCGCGCGGATGACGCGGAGGGCGATCTCGGCCCGGTTCGCGATGAGGATCTTGTGGAACATCTCGGTCCCGCCGCCGCCCCCTCAGACGGGCTCGAACCGGAAGAGCGGCTCTCCGTACTCGACCGGGCTGCCGTTCTGGATGAGCACCTCGGTGAGGCGGCCGGCCTGCTCCGCCTCGATCTCGTTCATCAGCTTCATCGCCTCGACGATGCAGAGCACCTGGCCCTTCTTCACCACCTGGCCCACCTCCACGAAGGGCGGGTTTTCCGGCGAGGCGGCGCGGTAGAAGGTGCCGACGAAGGGCGAGTTCACCGTGAAGGTGTTGTCCCGCGCGGCCGCGGCCGAGGCCGGGGCGGGAGCAGCCGGGGCGATCGGCGTCACTTGCGGAGGCGTGGACAGGGCCGCGGAGGCCGGCGGCGCGGCGGGAACCGCGTGCACCGCGGTGACCGGCGCGGGTGGATGGCCCATGCGGAGCGTCAGCCTCTCCTGGCCGTTGGTCCAATCGAGCCGCGTCACGTCGGTGCCTTGCAGCGCGGCCAGGATCGCTTTCAGCTTCTCGACGTCCATGCCCCCTCGGTCAGCCGACGCGGGTGAGGTACTGCCCGTTGCGGGTGTCGATCTTGAGGACGTCTCCCTCGTTGATGAAGAGCGGGACATTGAGGGTGTACCCCGTCTCGAGGGTGGCCGGCTTCATGGCGCCGGATACGGTGTCGCCGCGCACGCCGGGGTCGCACCGGGTGACGCGCAGCTCGACTGTGTTGGGCAGCTCAGCGGAGATGGCGCGCCCGTTCCAGAAGAGGATGTGCGCGTTCATGTTCTCCTTGAGGAAGTTCCTGGCCTCCTTGAGCGACTCGCCGCCGACGTGCACCTGGTCATACGTCTTCACGTCCATGAAGACGTAGTGGTCGCCCTCCTTGTAGAGGTACTGCATCTCCTTCTCTTCGATGTCCGGCCTGCCCACCTTGTCGCCCGACTTCAAGGTGGGCTCGAGGATCCGGCCGGTGAGGAGGTTGCGGATGCGCGTGCGCACGAACGCCGAGCCCTTGCCTGGCTTCACGTGCTGGAACTCGACGATCTCGAAGGGGTCCCCGTCGTACAGGATCTTGAGTCCATTCCGGAATTCGCTGGTGTCGTAGACCTCTGCCACTGGGCCTCCTCCGAGGAGGCCCGGCGGTGTATCGCAAAGCCGGTGGTCAGTCCAGAGGAGAACCCGTGCGGCCGAGGCGAGTTCGAGGAGCGATCGTGTGTCGACGTCCGAGGACAAAGTCTCGTGGGTCTCCGTTGCTTTCCAGGGGGAATTTGTCGAAGGCCGCAGCAGTAGCGTTGCTCAAATGAGCGCGACGGCGGCTCTGCCAACAAACGATGCGCAGTCGGCGGCCACTCTGTTGACGAACTCTCCTTGGAAAGCAAGGGAGACCCACGCTCATTCGTCCTCCGACGCAGAATGCGCATCGATCGAGAGGGCTAGAGCTGGGCGGCGAGCTTGGGGCTGGCGACGCGGAGCTCGTAGCGGGCCCGGCCGACGTTGCCGTCCGGAGACAGGGCGAGCAGCACGAAATAGTCCGGCGTGAGCGGGCGTGCCACCGCCACCAGCTTCTCGGTCCGGATCGAGACCTCGGAGGCGTTGCCCATCTGCAGGCTCTCGGCGGCCTGGCGCACCTGGGAAAGGATGCCGGAGTACTCGACGATCAGCGTCTGCAGCTCCACGCCCTCCGGCGCCTTCACCTCCGCGGTCTCGACGGCGATGCCGTCGAAGCCCATCAGGCTGGCGGCCAGCGCGCCGTCGACACGGCCGCAGATGGCCAGCAGGTCCTCGCGGAATCCCATCAGCGCCCTCCTCGCCTCGCGCGCACGCGCTCGAGCAGCCGTTCGAGCAGCGCGATCTCCTCCGCCGCCGGCGGGCCCAGCTGCGCAAGCCGCTCCCGCGCCGCCTGGTCGCCGCCTTCCGCCAGCTTGCGCAGGATCTCCCGCGCCCGGCCGGCGAGGCCCTGCTTCAGGTACTGCTCGGCGAGCGTCACCGTCATGCGCGCATCGACGCAGGCCTCGCGGTCCCTGTCAAGGAATCAATGGCATCCGGTGCCGGTGTCCTGGTTCGCGCCTTCGCAGGCGAACGCCACCTGGGGAGCGGCGCAGGTCGGCATGGCAAGCGCGAACGCGGGATCCGCCTGGACGACGTACTCGTACGTGTTGGTATGCACCCGGGTCCCGTCCAGGAGAAGTCCGTAGACCTGCACGAAGATCCGAATCTTCATGGTGTTCCCGCCGATCGCCTGCGCGACTGCGACGGGGACCAGGTTCAGCTGGGTGACGCCCTTGCTGCCGGTGGTGATGAGCGCGTTGCCGGGCACGGCCTGCTCGGGCAGGACCACCGCCGGTCCGTCGATCTGCCCGTAGTCGATGATCGCGTACTCCACCTGGAAGTCGTTCGTGTTCACCCGCCCGGGTCCCAGGTTGCTGTTGTCGGGCAGCCGGTTCTCGAGCACCAGCCCGTGCGTGTAACCGCCCGCCAGCGGGTTGAAGGCCCCGAACGTCAGCTCGAGCGTATCCGTCGAGTACGTGCACGTGCTGCCGGTGGAGCCCCCGGTGGCCTGGATGACCTTTGTCGCCACGATCATGCCGCTGTTCTTGTTGGGCACCGGGCACCCGCAGAGGAGCAGGGCGGCGAGCGGTGCGATGGAGAGGATCTTCTTCATGGCATTCGCCCCTTCCGGCTACTTATGAGCCGCTTCGTCGCTGGCAGGACCGGCGGCGACGACGGACTGGGACCGGTTCACGATCCTCGGCGTGATGAAGATGAGCAGCTCGGTGCGAGCGTCGGACACCGTCTTCTTCTTGAACAGCCAGCCGAGGACGGGGATGCGCGAGAGCAGCGGCACTTCGCTCCAGGACTCGGAGTTCTGGCGGGTGTAGATGCCGCCGATCACGGTGGTGTCGCCGTCCTTCACCAGCACTTCGGTGCGCGCCTCGCGGCGGCTGATGGAGGGCTGGCCGTTGGCGCCGGTGAGCTGCGGGTTGGGCTGGTTGTTGGTGACCTGCACTTTCATCTGGATCGAGCCTTCCTGGGTGACGTGAGGCGTGACCCGCAGCTCCAGACGCGCCTCGATGAAGGTGGTGTTCACGCCGGCGGCGCTGGTCTGGGAGAACGGAATGGACACGCCCTGGCCGATGCTGGACTCGACGTTGTCCAGGGTCACCGCGCGGGGCGCGCTGATGGTCTTGATGGTGCCGCTGTTCTCCGCGGCCGAGAGACGCAGGTTCAGGTTCGCCGCCCCGCCCGCGCTGCCCAGCACGAAGCCGATGCCGCCTCCGCTGTTCACGCCGATGGGTGCCGGCATGTTCACCGCGAAGTTCGGGGTGGTGACGCCGGTCAGACCGCTGGTCGGGGCCGACGAGTCGTCGGCGGCGCCGGCCGCCTGGACGATGTTGGGGAACACGAGGCCCGTCGGGTTGCCCGTGGTGGGCGCGAAGGAGACGTTGCCGCCCCACTGGATGCCCACCTGGCGGGAGAAGCTCGTGGCCGCTTCGACGATGCGGCTCTCGATCAGCACCTCGGGCGTCTGCGTGTCGAGGTTGCGCACGATACCCTCGGCGCGGAGCAGCGCGTCCTGCACGTCTTTGACGATCAGCGTGTTGGTGCGGTTGTCGACGGAGACGGTGCCTCGGTCGGTGAGCGTGTCCTTGAGCTTCTCCACCAGGCTCTTCGCGTCGGCGTAGTTCACCGGGATCAGGCGGACGCGCAGCGGCTGGAGCGCCAGGCTGTTCTTGGCCGCCTCGGCCGCTTCCTTCTGCTCGGCGCGCAGGGTGGCGATGGGCGCCACCCGGATGATGTTGCCCACCTCTTCGCGGCCCAGGCCCTTGGACTTCAAGATGATGTCGAGCGCCTGGTCCCAAGGGACGTTGCGCAGCTTGATGGTGACGGTGCCCTTCACGTCGTCGGCGACGATGATGTTCTTCTTGCTGATCTCGGCGACCGCGCCGAGCAGGTTCTTGATGTCGATGTCCTTGACGTTGAAGTCGACTCGGCGGCCGGTGTAGTTGCGATCGTCCAGCTCGGCGGCAGCGCCGGCCTTGGCGGCGGATTGCGTCGCCTGGCCCTGCGCCACCGGCTGCGGGCCGCCGAACCGCCAGGTCAGCGCGCCCTTGACCGCGTCGATCGAGTCCGGCGTCCCCGGGCGGGTGCTGGCGACGATCTTCACGTCGCCCTGGGTCCCGGGGGAGCGGTAGCTGGAGAGCATCGTCACCGGCCCGCCCAGCGCGGTGGCGTCCAGGTTTCGCTCCAGCCGCTCCGGCAACGCGGCGCCGTGGAGGGTGAGGACCGCGGTGGCCGGGTCGGGACGCGTCACCTCGAACTTGACCGGGTGGTCGAGGACCACCAGCACGCGCGTCTTGCCCTCGTCCGTGCGCAGGTCCACCGCCTTGATCTCGGCGAGCTCCGGCTGCGCCTCGATCCCGTCGAGCTCGTGCTGGGCGGCCGCGGGGACGACCGCGGTGGGCGTCCCGCCGCGGGCCACTTTCGCTTCGCCGACGCTGATCCGGAGGCCGGAGGGACCCCGCTGCACTTCGTACCTCGGCATCGCGGCGCCCTCGGCGTCGAGCACCACCCGGACGCCGTCGGCGCGCCGCGCGACACGGACGCCCTTGAGCGGTCCGGCGCCTTCGGTCCCGTGACGCGCCGAAGACTTCATCCCGGGCAAGTCCAGGGCCAGGCGCCCGGGGTTGCGCAGCTCGGTGAGCACGAAGCTGCCGATCGGGCCGTCCGCCTCCAGCCGCACCACGGCCTGCTCCTCGTCTCCGGCGACGGAGATCGCCCGCAGCTTGCGGGCCGGCGAGGCCACCTCCACGGAGTCTTCCCGGGTGAGGACCAGGTTGGGGTCGGCGGGCACGGCGGGGACCGGCTCGGGCCGCGCCTTCGCCGGCTGCGTCGCGGGCTGCGCCGGCGCGAGCGGCGCGATGGTCACGACCAGGTCGTTCTCGCGGGTGGCGACGTCGTACTTCGCATCGCCCTCCAGCGCCACCACCACCCGGCCGACGCGGCTCTCCCCCTCGTCGAACTGCGCCACCGAGATGCCCGCGATGCCGTCCTTGTGCACGGCGGTGGGGGCGCTGGCCTGGGTCACGTCGGCGGAAGCGAGGTCGACCACCAGCCGGGCCGGGTCGGCCAGCTTGAAGACCGTGTAGTCGGGGCGCGAGGTGCCGTGCACGATCACTCGCGGTCCGTCCACTTCGACCGAGGCGACGCGGTTCGGGGCCGCGGCCAGCGCGGAGGGAGCGGCCGCGGCCAGCATCGCCACCGCGAGCGCTGCGCGTCCGGTGCAAGGCTTCGGGATCATCGGGTTCTCCTCCCTCGGGCGGCGCATCTAGCGGTCCCTCATCGGCGACGGCACCATTTCCTCGCCGTCCTTGAGGGCGCTGAAATCGCGCTCCTCGTCCCTGCTCTGCGGGACCATGATCTTGATGTTCTGGGGATACACCCGGCCCGTGGAGTGATCGGTGATGGTCTCGGTGACCACGATCTGATCGCGCTGGATGGCGGTCACCTTCCCCCAGTTCTTCCCTACGAAGTCGCCCAGCCGCACCGGCCAGCCGCGGTTGTCCGGGTCCTCCAGCATCGCCATCGGCGAGGAGGTGCCGGTCACCGTCAGGGACAGCCGGAGCTGGTCGAGCGACCAGCGCTGCAGCGGCGTCGGCTTGCGTCCCTCGACGCGTAGGGGGGTGGTCTCCTTGTTCCCGAACACGTTCTGGAACGGGTCGCGCTTGCCGATGGGCGAGTACACGTACATGGCGGTCGGCGCCACGGGCGCCGCCTCCTCCTCGGCGGCCTTGGGGGCGGCGGGCGGCGGTGCCGGGCGGCGCGGCGGCGGCGGCGCGCTGGTGCACGCGGCGCAGGCGATCGCGGCGGCGGCGACGACGCGGGACCAGATCATTTCCCGGCCTCCGGCTTCTGCCCCGGCGCAGGCGCCCGCGCCTGGCCCGGTCCCGGCGCCTCCGTCTGGGCCTCGGGCAGGAAGCGGAAGGTGGTGGCCACGTAGCTGGCGGAGAGCACCAGCTTGTCGCCGCTCATCTTGGGCTGGGTCATCTTGATGTTGGTGACGTTCACGATGCGCGCGAGCTTGGAGATGGAATCGAGGAAGACGCCCACCTCGTGGTAGTTGCCGGTCACCGCCATCACCACCGGGATCGAGGCGTAGAAGGACTGCCTCTGCTCGGCCTGGGGGGCGATGTCGTTGATCACCAGGCCGCTCTTGTTGCCCACCTCGGCGAGCGACTTGATCAGCTCGTCGATGTTGGCCTCGTTGGGCAGCTCGGTGAGGGCCTGCTGCAGGCGGCGCTCGAGGATCTCCTTCTCGCGCTTGAACTGGGCCAGGTTGTTGGCGATCGACTGCTTCTGGATCAGCTCGTCCTCCAGCTGCCGCAGCGTCGCCTGCTGGCGGGTGATGTCCTGCTGGATCGGATCGACCAGGAGGTACCAGTTGCCGGCGGTGAGCAGCCCGACCACGAGCCCCAGCCCGACCACCTTCTGCGAGAGGGGGGCCTTGAGGATCGAGTTGAGGATGTCCTGCCCGGTGAGCGCCACGGTCTCCTCGTCAAGCCGAGTAGTTCGCGTTGCAGTCGATCTCCCACTCCACCGACCCGCCCTGGCTCTTCTGCGACGCCTTCTTGATGGTGACGTTGGCGAAGTACTTCGAGGTCTTCAGCCGCCCGGCGAACGCGGAGAGGTCCTCGTAGGTCACCGCGAACCCGCGCATCACCACGCTGCCGTTCTGCTCGGTGTACTCCGTCAGCCACGCCCGGGTGGGGATGATGGTGGCGAGCTCGTCCATCACCTTGACCGGGCCGGTGCGGCCCCTCTTCAGCGCGTCGAGGATCTTCAGCTTGTCCTCCAGCGCCTTCTTGTCCTGGGTGATCGACTTGACCTCGCCGATCGTCTTCTCCAGCTGGGCGATCTCGCTGCGGGTCGAGCCGATCCGCTGCTCGAGACCGCTCAGGATGTCCTTCTCCGCCTTGAACCAGGTGTAGTTGCCGAGCAGCGCGCCCAGGAGGATGAGGCCGAAGAGGATCAGCTGCTGGCGGCCGAACTCGCGCTTCTTGGCGGCCCGGACGGGGAGCAGGTTGATGTAGATCATGGTCGCCTCCTCCCCTACCGCTCGTTGGACCGCCGCAGGGCCAGGCCGATGGCCACCGCAGCCGACGGGGCCACGTCCATGACGTAGTTGGGATCGAAGCGCCGGTTGTCGATCTCGACGCCCTTGAAGGGGTTCAAGATCTCCACCGGGACCCCCACCCGCTGCTCGATCACCTTGAACAGCGCCGGGATCTTCGCCGTGCCGCCGGAGAGATACAGGCGGGAGATGTGCGAGTCCGCCGCGGTCGCCGTGTAGAAGTCGAGGGAGCGCTGGATCTCGCCGGCCATCTGGTCGGCGACGCCCTGGATGACCCGCTCCACCTCCTGGGGAACCACCGAGTCCGAGTCCTGGGCCGCGTCGCCGCCCACCTTCAGCTTCTCGGCCTCGTCGTAGCTCACGTTCAGCTGCTTCTGGATCTCCTCGGTGAACTGGTTGCCCCCCATGGTGACGTCTCGGGTGAAGGTGGTGAGCCCGTTCGCCAGCACGTTGATGTTGCAGACCGAGGCGCCGGCGTTCACCAGCACCACCGTCTCGGTGCGGGGGGCGTCGTAGTTGACCTCGAAGGCGTTCTGCACGGCGAACGCGTCGACGTCCACCACCACCGGCGCGAGGCCCGCCTCGCTCACCACCGAGGTGTAGTCGTTGATCATGTCCTTCTTGGCCGCGACCAGGAGCACGTCCATCTGCCCGGTGCCCGTGTCCTGATCGGCCGGGGTGAGGATCTGGACGTCGATGTTCACGTCCTTCACGTCGAAGGGGATGTACTGCTCCGCCTCCCACTGGATGCTCTCCTCCAGCTCCTCCTGGCTCATCCGGGGCATGGAGATCTTCTTGATGATCACGCTGTGGCCCAGGCCGAGCGCGAGCTTGCTCTTCGCCATCGTCTTTCTCCCCTACAGAGTCACCCGGACGTTAGCGCCCGGTGACCGCGGCTCCAAACAATTTTGACCTACCCGTACTACCGGACTCTTACCTGAAACTACCGAACCTCCTCGCCGACTACTTGGCTGCCCGGTGCCCGTTTCCGTTGCGGCGCCGCCCGAACAGCTTGACCGAGTCCTGCACCGACAGCCCCAGCGCGAAGAGGATCTTGCGCTTGGTCTCCAGGCGGCAGTCCTTGCCCGCCTCGATACGGTCGATGGTGGACTCCGAGACCCCCGCCTTGCGCGCGAGCTCCGCCTTCGCCATCAGCTGCTGCTCCCGGAACCGCTGGACGTTGTTCACGCGCCCTGACCTCCCGATCGGCCCGTCACAATCGATCCACGGACGTGCGGGTAGGCGTCAAGGAACTGGCCCGCACTGAAGGTGCAGTGACGGGTCACTTCGGGTTCACTTCACCCAAAATGGGGGGTAGGAAACGGTAATGAAACGCAAACGACAGTGAGTCCTTCTACTCCCCGATCCCGTACTCGCGAATTTTGTACAGCAGCGCCCTGGGACTCAGCTCCAGCAGCTCGGCTGCGCGGGTGCGGTTCCCTCCCGTCCTCTCCAGCGCCTTCCGGATCAGCTCCGCTTCCAGCGCCCGCTGCGCCTTCTTGACGGACAGCTCCCCCTCTTCGGGGGGCTGGGGTGGTCCCCCGGGAGGGCGGGACGGGCGCAGCTCGTCCGGCAGCGCCTCGGGGCCGATCTCTTCTCCTTCCGAGAGCACCAGCGCTCGCTCCAGCGCGTTCTCCAACTCGCGCACGTTGCCCGGCCAGCGCCAGGAGAGCAGCAGCCGCAGCGCATCCGACGAGAGCGGCTTCGCCGGCACGCCCAGCCGGGAGGCGTGGCGGTCCAGGAAGCGGCGGGCGAGCGCCTCGATCTCGTCGGTCCGCTCGCGCAGCGGCGGCAGACGCAGGCCCACCACGTTGAGCCGGTAGAACAGGTCCTCGCGGAAGCTGCCGCCCGCGACCGCCTGGGCCAGGTCCTGGTGCGTCGCCGCCAGCACCCGCACGTCGACGCGGATGGTCCGCGCGTCTCCCACCCGCCGCACCTCTCCCTCCTGCAGGACGCGCAAGAGCGATGCCTGCAGGTGGAGCGGCAGATCGGCGATCTCGTCCAGCAGCAGCGTCCCGCCGTCCGCCTCCTCGAACAGGCCGCGCTTGGCCGACACGGCGCCGGTGAAGGCCCCCTTGGCGTGGCCGAACAGCTCGCTCTCGATCAGCTTCTCCGGGATGGCCCCGCAGTTCACCGCCACGAACGGCCGCTCGGCGCGGGGGGACATCTCGTGCAGCGCCCGGGCGATCAGTTCCTTCCCCGTGCCGCTCTCGCCGCTGATCAGCACGGTGGTCTTCGCCGGGGCCACCTTCTGCGCCGTCCGCAGCACCTCCTTCATCGCCGCCGACTCGGCCACGATGGCCCCCGCTCCCCGGGACGCCTCGATCTCCCTGCGCAACCGCCGGTTCTCCGCCCGCAGCCGTTCGCGCTCCTCGGCCTTGCGCAGGACCAGCAGCACTTCGTCGGGCCGGAACGGCTTGCCCAGGTAGTCGTACGCCCCCGCCTTCATCGCCTCCAGCGCCAGGTCGTGCGATCCGTAGGCGCTCATCACGATCACCGTGGTCTCCGGCGCCTGCTGGCCCACCGCGCGCACCAGGGAGAGCCCGTCCATGCCCGGCATGCGCACGTCGGTGACCAGCGCGTCGTAGTCGCGCGCGGCCAGCTCGCGCAGCGCGTCGTCCCCGTCCTTGACCGAGCGAACGAAGTACCCCTGCTCCGCCAGCAGCACCGTGAGCACGTGGCGGATCGGCTCTTCGTCGTCCGCGATGAGGATCGAGCGCAGCGCCATCGCCGGAAGGCTAACAGCCGCGGCGGCCGGACCGAAGAGAACCGCCGGCGGCGCCCAGAAGCCGCCCTACCCCCAGGCCGCGAACTGGAGGAGGAAGGAGGTCCCGGTGCCACCCGCGCGCTTCCGCGCCGAGATCGACCCGCCGAAGCGCTCCATGGTGGCGTGGCACAGCGCCAGGCCCAGCCCCGTCCCCTCCCCCGGCGTCGCGGTGGTGAAGAACGGCTCGAACAGCCGGGTGGTGGCCTCGGCGGGCAGGCCGCGGCCATCGTCGATCACCTCGACCACCGGGGAGCCGCTCTCCGCCCGGCCCTCCACTTCCACGCGCCGCGCGCCCGCCTTGGCGGCGTTGACCAACAGATTCAGCAGCACCTGGACGACGGAGTGATCGTCTCCCCGGGCGCGCGGCAGGTTCGGGGGCACCCTCAGCTCCAGCGCGCAGCCGGTCCAGCTCGGCTGCGCCTCCAGGAGGGAGCGCGCGCGCTCCGCGGCGGCCCGCAGATCGACGGGCTGCAGGTCGCGCGCGGGCGGCCGGGCCAGTCCGAGCAAATCGCGGAGGATGCGGTCGATGCGCTCGGCTTCCCGGGCGAGGCGCTCGAGGTAATCGCCGGGGTCCTTTCCCTGCCGGAGGCGGTCGCGGAGGATTCCCAGGAACCCGAGGAGCGCGGTCATCGGATTGCCTACCTCGTGCGCGACTCCCGCGGCCAGCCGGCCGACGCTGGCGAGCCGCTCGCTGCGCGCCACTTCCTCGCGGGCTGCCCGCAGCTCCCGGTTGTTCCGCTTCAGCTCCTCGATCTGGGACTGCACCCGGGCGCGCTCCTCCCGCAGGCGCAAGTCGAGGCGGTTCACCGCGGGCAAGAGGCGCGCGAGGAGATCGCCTCCCTCGGCCAGGAGGGGCCCGTCCGCCGCCGCGTCGGAGATGCGGTCCAGCGCGGAGTCGATGCGCGCCAGCGGCTCGACCAGCTGCCGGTCGAGGACCCAGAAGACCAGCGCCGCCAGGAGCAGCATGCCCAGGAGCACGAGGACCAGCGCGGGGCCCACCAGCGAGCGGGCTTGCGCCGCCGCCGGGGCCAGGTCCATCTCCTGGCTCACCGCCGCCCCGCGCACCTCCTCGCAGACGATCAGCCGTTCGCCGGCGCGCTGCGGTGCCCCGCACGGCGTGCCTTCCCGCCAGGAAAGCCCTGCCGCCTCGGCGGCGCGCGACGTGCAGGCCGCATCGGCCCCGCAGCGGCGGACGATGGACTCCGCAACGGCGCGCAACCCCGCACGCGCGCTGGCCACGTGGCGGCGGGTGATCTCGTCCCGAGCACCGAGGAGGAGCGCCACGGCCAGCACCGCCGCGCAGAGCAGGCCGGCTCCGATCAGGATCGCCAGCAGACGGAGCCGCAGACCGAAGCGGCGCTGGCTCATCCGAAGAACCTCTCCAGCGCGTCGAAGTACCACCGGTACAGCGCGTCTCCGGCCAGCAAGACTTCCAGGGCGGCGAGCGCCAGGAACGGGCCGAACGGCACCGCGTGGGGAGGCGGCACCCAGTCCTCCTCGTCCGGATCGTGCGCCGGCTGCTTGGGCGGGGAATGGCCGTACCAGGAAGCCGCCGGGCCGCCACCGGTCGCGTCCGCCGGGCGCGAGGACCGTTCCCGCTCGTCGTCGCGCGCGGCGCGTTCTACCCGGGCCCTTTCCGCCGGGCCCCGGCCGAGGAACAGGAGCACGGCCCCCACGGCCGAGCCCTGGATGGCCGAGAACAGCACCAGTGGGAGGAGCGCCTGCCAGCCCAGCCAGGCGCCGATGCCGCCCAGGAGCCAGACGTCCCCCCACCCCATGGTCTCCTTCTTCAGCACCTTCTCGCCGACCAGCGCGATGGCCGCGAAGAACGCGAATCCGGCGCCCGCTCCGATCAGCGAGTCGGTCCAGGTCAGCCCACGGTTCCAGAGCGGAGAGAGCAGCCCCGCCGCCAGGAGCGGCCAGGTGATCTCGTGCGGCAGCAGCCAGGTGTCCAGGTCGATGTACGTGAGCGCGATCAGCCCGCAGGCGAACGCCGCGTATCCGAGCGTCGCCCACTGCCCGCCGAAGCGTCGCCAGATGGCGAAGAGGAGCAGCGCGGTGAGCAGCTCGACCACGGGGTACCGGCCGCTGATCGGTTGCCCGCACTTGCGGCAGCGGCCGCGCAGCGCGATCCAGGAGACGATCGGCAGGTTGTCGTACCAGGCGATGCGGCCCTCGCAGCGGGGACAGCTCGACGGGGGCGAGAGCACGCTCCGCCCGTGCGGAACGCGGGCGATCACCACGTTGAGGAAGCTGCCCAGGCAGGCGCCGACGAAGATCACGTAGGCGTCCGCCGCCCAGGAGGGCGGGGCGGTCATGCCGCCGGCGCCGCCCCGTCGCGCGCGCGCTGCACGAAGAGGCTCTCGAGCGTCTGCCGGTGCGGCGCCAGCGAGACCAGGACGCCTCCCGCCCCCACGATGGCGCGAACCGCCGCCTGGGCCGGGGCCTCGGAAGGAAAGGTGAGGACGACGGCGCCGTCCCGCCGCAGCACCTGGGCGCCCTCGCCGGCGAGGCGGTCGGCCAGCTGGTCGGGCACTCCGCGGGCGACGATCTCCACCGCCCGGACGCCCGGCTCGAGCAGGGTCGACAGCGTGCCGCAGTCGGTGAGCCGGCCGCCGACGATGATCCCCACGCGGTCGCAGATCGCCTCGACGTCCGAGAGGATGTGGGTGGAGAACAGCACGGTGCGCCCTTGCCGGCGCAGGTCGAAGATCAGGTCGCGCACGTCCTTGCGCCCGATGGGATCGAGGCCGCTCATCGGCTCGTCCAGCACCACGATGCGAGGCTCGCCGATCAGCGCCTGCGCCAGCCCCAGCCTCTGCACCATGCCCTTGGAGAAGCGGCGGATGGGCCGGTCGGCGCGCCCCGCAAGCCCGACCTGCTCGAGGAGCTTCTGCGTCCGGGTAGCGGCGTCGGCGCGGGAGAGCCCGGCGAGGCGCCCCGCGAACCGCAGGTACTCCTCTCCGGTGAGGAACTCGTACAGCGCCGGGTTCTCGGGCAGGTAGCCCATCGTCCGGCGCGCGGCGAGGGAGCCGGCCGGCTCGCCGGCGACGAAGGCGCGGCCGGTCGTCGGGCGGACGAAGCCGAGCAGCATCTTGATGGCGGTGGTCTTGCCCGCCCCGTTGGGACCCAGAAGGCCGAAGATCTCCCCGTCGGACACCTCGAGCGACAGGTCCTCGACCGCCTTCACCTTCCTTCCCCAGAACCCCACTCGGAAGGTCTTTCCCAGATGCTCGGTGCGAATCGCGCTCTGCATCGCGCGGGTACCGTAGCTCAGTTGTCCGGGCGCGCAACAGAACGGATCGCGCTCGAGCCGCGAGCCCGAGCGCGCTGTGGGCTGGCGGGGGCGCGAGTGGCTTCCAGGGGGCGTTGTCGCCCGGCGACGCACGTCCCAGGGCCGCGAAAGTTGGAGCATAAACTAATGACATCCCCCGTCACCGTACAGACAATCCCGAGTATCCGACAATCGTCCGCAACAATCTGCAACAAAGCGAAATTAGGGCCGTTGAATCGCGACCTAAGCCAGGCCCAAGCCTTGCTTCAAGGAGGGATAGCCCGTTCCAAAAGGAGATCAAAAATGAAGAAGTTACAGAGGGGCTTCACCCTCATCGAGCTGATGATCGTGGTCGCGATCATCGGCATTCTGGCGGCGATCGCCATTCCGAACTTCATCAAGTTCCAGGCGCGCTCGAAGCAGAGCGAAGCCAAGGCGAACCTGAAGGCTTCGTTCACCGCCATGAAGGCGTACTTCCAGGAGAAGGACAAGTACTCCACCTTCGTGCAGGACATCGGCTTCGTGCCCGAGCGGAACAATCGCTTCGCGTACTTCCTCAACGGCGCCGCGCCGCTGCTGAGCGACCGGAGCAAGGACGTCGAGGCGTACCCGGCCGGCGCGAACGCCATCAGCGTCGACACGTACAAGGGTTATCCGGCGATCGGTTACGCAGTGGGCCCCTGCACGGGCGTCGGCCAGACCGACGCCGCCAGCTGGCCGGACTCGGCGGCCGCGACACAGTACACGATCTTCGCGATCGGCAACGTCGACGCCGACCCGGACCTGGACCGCTGGTCGATCGCCACCGGATCGCGCCTCTTCGCGACCCCGGCCACCCCGCCCTGCACCCAGGCGGGCCCGATCGCGGGCGGCGAGC